>Ga0247609_10004666_pt1 | contig 13590 bp, 8 predicted proteins | sample 172DNAGHGlowgp2_FD_193487 | JGI IMG/M metagenome (GOLD analysis project Ga0247609, IMG submission 193487) | Sheep rumen microbial communities from Palmerston North, Manawatu-Wanganui, New Zealand - 1728 DNA GHGlow gp2 | ecosystem: Host-associated > Mammals > Digestive system > Stomach > Rumen ...
GAGAACCTCATCCTGGAGGATTGCACCTTTGAGGCCGATGCCGACCTCGCCTTCGAATACAGCAGCGTGCAGGCCACCGTGAAAGGGCACATCCCTTCCGTGAAAAACCCCAGGAGCGGTTTTGTAAGGGCCGGAAGCATCGGCGAAGTCATTCTGGACCAGAACATCAAAGCTCCGGGGAATTGCAGCATTCACTGCGTGGGGTGAGATCGTTGGGGGCTACGCCGTCCGGATCCGGCAAACAGCGCCCTGGAGTCGCAGGAATTGTCGTAATAGGCACAAAGCATCTTCGCCGCCATGGCCTTGCAAGGTACGAATTTTTTCACAAGATGGCAGAAGGCCAGCCCTACATCCCCAGTATCAAGGCCGGAGCGATGCCAAGAGTAGCACACAGCAGGCGTGCTACCTTCAGGGTGGGTTCAGCCCTGCCTGTGACGTAATCATTGATGCGGGTTGGACTTACACCAATCTTTTTGGCCAGCTCCCGTTGCGTCATCCCCTGCTCTTCCAAAGACAATTGAATGATCTGCGAAACCGTTGGTTTCCCTATCGGGAAATGTTTTTTCTCATAGGCAATCACGAAGTCGGACATGATGGCCAGTTCCAGGGCCAGAGGGTCATTGGCCGGTGTATCCTCCCCCACGAGAGGAAGAAGTTCTTCCACCCGCGAAAGCGCGTACTCATATCTCATTTGGTCCAAACTCTTTTTCATATCGTTGCTGCATCTATGTTGCCATATTCTTCATGGGTGCCGACAAAACGGATAAATACATATCCCATCACAAACTTCACCACTACCACCAGCCTGTATTTGTTCCCTCTGATATTGAAGACATAGTGCTGGTTTCCCACGGCATCCACACTTCCAAAGTCGGCCTTCATTTCGGCGAAATTCTGCCACTCGGCCGCCTCGGCAATTTCATACCATCTTTCCAGCGCCACTTCCGAATCTTCTTTACCCGGCGACTGGTAGAACTCCCTCAATTTCCTATGTGACACAATTCTCATTCCGTCTTCATTACGCCACAAAGATACACAGGAATTCCGAAATCCAAAACTATTTATGAGAAAAAAATTGATTTATGGAATAATTGTCGGTGTTTGGCCAGGAATTACTGCATCTTGCACCTTCCACTGATCGGGAACAACACCCATCCAGTTAACACTACTGTAACCAGGGGGATTATTCTTTCTCCAATACTCCATACCAGGATTCTTGACAAACACACTCGTGGACTTGTTATTTAAGGGTTGGCTATTCGTCGTAACGAGCCACTTGTTAAAAACACTCCAGGAGCTAATCATATCCCAGATTTCCAAATTATCGGCAGGCGGATCAGCCGTATTATCATACACTTTATCATTGGGATTCGCGTAGACAATTCGTTGTTCAGCGGAAAGTACCATCAGGCACTTGACATACCTAATACTTGTACAGTTTCTGAAAATGGCAAAATAACAAGCCGGTTTGGGCTCGGTTGCCGGAAGTTCCGGAGCAACCTCCAAACTGGTGCAGTTAAAAAACATCCGCGTGTAACAAGCCTTTTCCAAAGTGGTCGCCGGCAGAAGCTTTGCCGGAACATCGGCAAGTTTTGTGCATGATTCAAACATCTTCCGATAGCAGGCAAAGGCCAATTGCTTCCAAGGAAGGAAGCCTTGCGGAATGGCGGTAATGCCCGAACAACCATAAAACATGGAATCGAAGCAGCGGGACGAGAGGGCCGTGGTTTCGGCAGGGAGCTCAAGTCCCTTGAGCGAAGTAATTCCCGTGCAGCCGGAGAACATATCGGCATAGCAACCCTTGGAAAGTGTTGTGGCCGATAATTTCAGTTTCTTGTCATCCTTTAGGCGCAGCCAGGTACAATTCTTAAAGATGCCCTGGAAGGCAAAATCACTCACCAGGCTGGTTCTGGGCTTGAACTTGTCATCGCACATAAGGAACATAAGATCTCCGTACACATAGCTTGCTTTGTCAACAGTGAGAATATTCCCCGTCTGCTGGTAATTGGTCCCCTTGCCGCGAAAATAAATCTTGTCCCCGGGATTGGCTAGCGTTACCGCACTGGTGTAGTTCTTCCAGTCATAACCGTCCAGACTGTATTGAATGCCATTATTCGTCGCTTTGTTAAAAGTAACCTTCGTCGTACCATCAATAGCCTCAACGGTCAAGTAATCCCGCATGAATGTGGGACGTTGAAAAGTATAGTAGCTACTTGCAGCCAAAGTCTGGTCATTCATCGGCAAGATAACAGGGGCCTCCCCTTCTTTGCTTACCACGACCTTGGCACCACTCACCGCGGTTCCGCCTTCGAACGCAGTAACCCAGGAAATCTCCATGTCACCATCTGCAGCCTTCACGGGAAAAGACCCGGAGAATAGAGATGTTTGAGTTTCCGAAGAATAATCATTATACAAGGTAACCGAAAACACATCGCTCGCCGAAACACGGTCCTCGTCAAACTGCAAACAGAACACTACAAAGGAAGACTGCTGAGTGAGTGTGAAGCGCAAGTCTCCGAACTTACCGGAGGCTGTAAAATGACTTAATCGCCGCACAGCCTCGCCCAGAGATTCGGCACTTTTGTTACCATAATCCGCCGCACTCAGTTTCCCCCCGGAGACGGGATGAAGTTCATCGGCAACTCCCACCAGAACCAAAGTGACAGGGGTATCAGCCAAAGGGGAAAAGCCCTCCTGGCAGGTAAGATCGCCTTCAAAAAGAGCCAAAGAAGTTCCCGCATCGCTTTCCTTAGACAACGACAGAAAGCCATAAATCTCTCCGCCCTCACTTTCCAGATACACCCTGTCGCCAGCCTCAAACACATACTTCATGTTCTCATTCACGGCTGCACGGGTACCAGGGTCGGCCTCAACCGAGGCCCGATAATGCACCGTTTTCTTGACGGGCGCGGGGTCCACCGTCTGTTCCGTCTCCTTGGCGCAGCCGGCCAAAAGGAAAACCAGGGGAAGAATATATTTCAAAACAGATTTCATCATAGTCCACCTCCATCATTAAGGCCGCCGTTCCCAAAACCGATATCACCGCCTCCGGTATTACCGGATTCATTGCGTACGCCATGGAATCCGCGCACGATGATACGGGTAATCACAACGTCTTGATTGTACGGAGCGTCTATCACCAGCCGGCCACCAGTCTGGCCCCAAGGCAGATTCCAACAGTAAACAGAATGGTCTCGCTCATAACCATAGTAGATACTTTCGTCCGGATAAGGCACTACAGAACGCGGTTTCAGCGTGGCATCACCATCTACATAGTAGAAAATCTGGGCATAATAGATATAAAAGTCTTCGTTGGACGTTTCCAGATTGGCCCTCAATTCATAATGGCCGCCGGAAGGCAACAAAATGCCATTGGAAGAGTCGTGGAGGACGATGGTTTTGTCGGCCGTAATACTGAACGTAAAGGTTCGTTTGATATTATTCTCTGTTTTTTCCTCACGGAAAACATTGCCGGCGTTGACAAATTTTTTCCATTCGGTTTCGCTTTGCTGGTTCCAGTTATAGAGGGTGCCCCAGAAACGCGGCGCGGTCACGGTGGCTTCTACATACCCATTGGCAGACAAAGTAATGGATACCGGGTCGGAAACGCCTTCCGCCGTGGTTGTAAACCACTTTTCCCGGTAATGGTCATCGGCATTGGAAAGACTATTGCCGTTATCCCATTCATTCGGTATAGTGACACCGGAAGCGGACGGAACGGATATCCTTATTTTATTCTCGGCCGTATACCAATAGCTGTCCGGGTCGGTATAATAACTCGTCAAAACAGATAGGCCCGATAACGACCTCACATAGCCATAGGCTACGTTGGAGTAACCATTATACCAAGTCTCCCGAATCTTAAAGTCGCGGAAATGCCAAGGCTCCACGGTAAGGTCCTCGTAAGGCAAATCCTTGGAATGGAGCGTGATGGACACATCTCCGTCGGCGGTAGTTGTCCTGAACTTAAAGTTCATCGCAAGCGCGGATGGCTCAAAATAATACTCTCCCTCGGAATTCTGCAAGATTCCGCTGCCATCCGCCGGTTCCAACCCCTTCAGCGTAAGATACACCGGTTTATACCCCTGTGAAGAGGAGAGCAGGCTGGCCGTGGCCTCTACCTCACGTCCTTCCTCACAAGGGATGGAAGTGGTGAAGCAGCCACTGGTGAAGGACATATAGTTCACAAATTCTGTCTGACCCTGCGTGAAGTACTTGTTTCCAACCAGCACCTTAGTACCGCTATCCTCACAATTTGTCTTGAAGTAAGAGGTGAACTTGCGCCAGCGCGACTCGTTCTCGAAATCAAAATCGGGTTCAATGTTATTGTACTCCTCCCACGTAAGCGTACGCTCAAACTGGAAGGCAGGTGTTTTGTTATCGCTAAGAGACAGGCCAGACAGAACGGGCATATTGACGCCCTTTGAGTTGTCCGGCGTCAGCGTCAGACGTAGCGGCTCCAGGGTGAATACCAGTGGAAACATGGATTCCGGCAAGCCGTCGGGAATACTGATGTCTACCGCTTGTGCATTCCCGGCTTGGCGCAGAACCCGGGGATACTGGCACGATACCCGCATTTCCTGCCGAGGCTGCACCGAAATGACCACATCGCGATACAGAGGCGATTCCGTAGCCCCCTCCTTATTGCAAAAAATACGGAGGGTCTGCGTACGCAACACTTGCAAATCTTCCTCGTGGTCTTTGATTTTGAAAGAGATGGTGCGCCATCCATAATTGTCCGGCTTGTTCCCCAATTCATCCTTACCTACCGGAGCCTCTAATACTATATCGGAAATGGCACCCACATCGGTAGGAAGCAACTGATACCAGACACTGTTCCCCTCCATATTCGGATCCGAATCATCGGCAGTGACATTGTCATAAAAAACCACGTACAGATGGTCCTCCGACTCTTCCCCCTGGATAAAAGTCTTGGAAAGCCAGGGTTCCACACGCATACGGCGCGTACCGTCGGAAATGTCCTGCAGGTGTTTGGCATTCACGTCAGCAGATACGTCAGCGCTACCGGCCGAAGCCGCCGCCGATTTAGGATTGTTGTGCCCGCGGGAAGTGATTTTGTCAATTTCGATTTTATACTTGAAATTGCGGTAGATGGGATAATAGACCCCTTGGTTCATCAAGTCAATCTTGTAAAAACAATCGACTGCAACGGCTTCGTTATTTTCATTGAAAAGCGCCGAATCGTCCTCTCGGTAATACGTCCCATACACAATGACATAAGTGGGCAAAATGAGTCCTTGAGGAGCAGGGCGTTCATAAAGATACACAGCTTTCTCTTCGTCCGAATCTGAATCCGGGTCGTATACATTCAGCGCATCAAACTCTTCAGCGGTAATTTCTCCGTCATCTTTTAACTTCTTCAGCTCTTCATAGAAAACATCATCATACGTCGCGTCGTATGGAACCACTCCATTGGTACAATTTATAAAATCCTCGATTTCCGGCACAGTATCGTCAAATTCGGTGCCTTCCGGCAGGTTACCTCCGTAGACATACTGGCCATCTTCAGCAAACAAGTCATCGAAATCTTTTTTCTGGTAATCGGGAATCCAGCCTGTACGTCCCCCATAGGGAACCAGTGTCCCTTTTTTGGGAACATTAACCACCGCATAACTTTTAGGCGTAAAATGGGATGTGGGCGAATTCCGCAGGATAATCTTAGACCAGTTTCGAACAAGCGCAATGCCGGTTTCCGGGAAATAGGCTTTGGTCTCATCGCTGATCACATAAGGGTCATTGGTGCTGGTACGTTCCGTGTAACCACCCATCCCGTCCGGCTTTACATATACGCCATCTATCTGCTTGGCCGTTATCTCCGGAAGCGTAACCATTTGCCAGAAAGCCGTCTCATATTCTCCCAAAAGGTTGGGAAGCACCTCTCTGTCGCGACCGGCACGGATAGAAAGGGGGCCGTTCCCCAAGAAATGGATGGTACGGGGCGTGTTGGAAAGCTGAAGGTCGGCTTTAAAACGGAAAGCGTCCACCACCTTTTCCACATCCACCTCATTCCCCTGACTGTCTTCCACCTTAAAAGAATGCTTCTCACTGGTTTGGGATACAAAGGTGGCATGAATATACTCTTTGAAATAACCGGACCCGCCGAAAACGGCCAGATACATCCGGTCCGTATTCAAATTGGTTTCTTCGCCCAGGGCTTTTGTGTCAGGATTATGTTCTGTAAGCACCGAGAAAGTGACCGTCACCCGGCCATCCGGCGCGCCGTCTTCCTCTTCCCCGGCAGGCACAAAATCCACTTCCCGTGCGCAGGACAGCAACGCGAGAACCAGCAGTAAACAAATATGAAGGATGTGCTTTCTCATTGCGGCAAATCTCCCAGATAATAAGTGTCACGCTTCTCCCTAGGAAGCCGATCCTTAAACTGATCCCAATACCACGAATCATACACGCAGCGGGCCAGGGCCAAATCGCCTTCTTTTGCCTGCGTATAAGTGCCGCTTCCGCTGACGAGTCCGTTGGCCGACCAATATTTGCCGGAACCGAACAAGGTTACGAAATCCTGTTTCTGGATACTGGCGATAAACTGGATCTCTGCCGCCGTGGGAAGACGCCAGCGGCCGGCGGGATAACCGTCTTCCTGGTAGGTGGCACATTTATAGAAGGCCGCCAGATAGGGCGATCCGCCATACTCCATGCCGCCGAATTTGGAAGCTACGCGGTAGGAAGGTGCCACCATATAACGGGTTCGGTCAGAGCTCTCCGCCGGACGGTAATTCTGGAGATAGCGGAGTTTTCCGGTTTTTTTGATATCCAAACCAGGGCTGAGGACAATCTTGTCCGACCACCCCGGGTCCCCTTCCCTGAAGTCGTAGCCTTCGGGGTTATCCACCAGCACATAACCGCTTTCTCTCAAGTTTCCCTCCCCGTTGAGCTGCGGATCCGGTTCGGCGGTGCGGGGGTCACCAATCACATAATTGCTGCCTTCCGGCAAAACGGTTACCGTGATGTTGTAAATGTTCCTGTTGCCACCGGTAAAGTTCACCGTCCGCCATTGCAGCCACCTCAGGGCCTGATTGGTTGCCGTATTGCCTCCTTCGGTCCATGAGCCATAACCTTTGGTCTTCAGTTCCTTCTCCGTCAAGTCAAATTGCCCGAGTCCACCGTCCTGGGCCTTCCGGCTCCGGCACTTGCCGTCAATGAGGACATATCCCAGATGCTTATAATTAAGCCAAGGGTTCTTGTCCTTGATTGAGTTTTCCGCTTCATCATTATATTCGCCCAGGTTAGGGTCTGAATTCTGCTCGGCGAAGATATACATGGCAGGATACTGCACCACCGTATCCCGCTGGGTGTATTTGGGATTATCGACATGGGTGATGGAGATAATGGCCTTGTAGGGGGAATAGTCAAAAGTGCTGCTGGACACGTCGTTGTTGAGAGAATGGTTGAAAACAATGGCCGACCCATTGTCCGTGAACCATCCACTATACTGCTCCTCGCCATAAATCAGGTAATAGGTGCCTTCACCGTAAAGTTTGTCCGTCTCGGCATAGATTCCCTGCGGATCGGGGGCGCCAACCTTGCGGAGCGGTACCCCATTGATGCTTGCCGCACTCGTGGACTTGCCATAATAGGGACGGGTGACGCTCACCACCTCAAAATTGACAGGATGGGAGGTCGTGTAACGCATGGCCACTTCCGTCTGGTTGTGCAGTTCATATTTTGTCTTGTCCACGGCAAGATAACGGGCATTGCCTATATTGGCATGCTTGACCACCACATTCTTGTCCTGCCAGTAATTGATATAAAAGGCTATCGGATTCATTTCCACCGCCGCATCTTCAATATCAGCACCCAGCATACCTACATTCACATCATAATGATACCAGTTGTTCCGCAAAAAATAATTGTCGTTCGGCAGCAGGATCCTATAATAGAACTCCTTTTTGGCATAACTGATCAGATGCTCCTCATCCCCCTCGCGTTCCCAGGGAAGAATAAGTTTCAGATAGGGTTCCCGTGTGTTTCCGCTATCCTTGCCCGTTTCCCAATACCGGGGGTAGGTATACATGGGATAGGTATTGAAATAGCCGTCGGCGCTCTTGTCAAAAATTTGTTCGTAAGTGCGGTTGGCATCGGTCCCATGCGCTTCGAAGAAATACATGGAATTACTCTGGTAGGAGAAGAACTCAGGGGTATCCACACCACCCTCCAAACCAGCCGGTGTGCCGGAAAGGTTCACATTGGAAACACCGTCCACCAAATAGATGCGCATTTCTTCAAAACAGGGCGTCCAGTGTTCCTTGATGGGCAGGTGAGTTTCTTCATCTTCCCGTCCGGTATCCAGCTCCACATAGTCATCGGCCTTTATCCCCACAGTAATTTTACTGGCGAAACGCTTCACATCTATGCGTCCCCGGGAAATCAGCTTACGGTTACGGCCTTCCAGTGTAATGGTGGTCTGGCCGCTCATGACAAAACGATCTTGCCGGTGATTCGCCGGAGATACAAAATCCGCATTCAGCACCAAAGACTGGATGGCCGGAAGAGAAGTGTTGTCCTGCTGCAACAGCTCATCCAACTCCTCCTTGGGTCCGTTGACCAGTGCGAAAACCGTGGCCTGGATTGTGGAAGGCCGCGGGAAAATCAGATAATCCACTTGTTGGGTGGTAAGTTCCAGCCGGTAGGTCTTGGTAAGCCAAGCACTTTCTTCTATGCGCTTATGGAAGGCCGCGCTGGCCGATGTGTTACCGTCGGGATAGAAAAAGAAGTCTACCCAGTCAATCTGACTCTCGTGATAGGCACGGTCGCCGGGAGCCGTTTCGGCTTCATCGGCCCTCGTCTCAGGAGAATCGTCACAACCTACCAGCATCTCCAGAAGCGGCCCGTCCCACTCCGAGAAGCTTTCTTCCCGGGTACAGGCCGTGAAAACAAACAGCATCACGAGCAGGTATGACAAGCGGCGCATCACTGTATGACAAAATGATAAATCTGGTCGATGGCTTCTGAAGAGCCTGGAATTTCACGATCGTCGATGAATGCCTTGAAAGAAAGGGTTATCATCTTTCCGGACGCCTGTCCGACATAACTGCCGTTACGCCCGACAAAAACGTCGATGCGCCCCTTGTCCTTGTCGGGATTGATGGCAATAACCTGTCCTTCCCCATCTCCCAACGTGACCTTAAAGGCATTGGCCGCACCCGGCGTTTCCTCAATTGGAATCACCTGCAACTGTCCGCTCTTGGGAGTGGCCACATACAAGTAGGCCCTGGCCGCTTGATTGGGTTTGAGATAGACATAGAAATTGTCCTTCACGCCCGTGGAAACAATTCCGTTGACAGTACTTCCGTCCACCTTCAACTTATCCGTCACCATCAGGGAAGAGATGGAGAAATCGATGGTAAACTTGTTCCAGTCCCACGGGATGGCATTTACGGAGAGTTCCAGTGTGCGCTTGCTCACGTAATAGCCATACAGGGTCCAAGTACGATTCCGGCTAAAATCACCGGGGGCATCCATAGAGAAGGCCGACTCTTTATAGACCGGTTCCTCAGATCCTTTCTGCACATGATAATACACCGTCCCACTCAGGGCTTTGTCGCTTTCCCTCAAGTAAATGTCTCCCTCACCCACCCGGGTAATCTTCCCATCCGTGATACCGTCTGATATCAAGCGCTCATACGTAGGGCCATCTTGCCCTGCATACGAATATAGTTCGGGGGAATCATTGGAGGCAACTTCAACGGGGCCGGTTGGGCCGGTTGTTACCATGGCCGAAGACACATATACCTCGTCTCCCTCGTCTCCCTCGTCTCTAACCACCATGGCCCCGCCACTTTCAGAGAAGACCTGAACTTGATTGGGAATCTGGCCGCCGGTTAATTCAATCCTATCGATAAAGAGTTTCTCCACTTCACTTTCTTCCCCGTCCATGGCCATTTGGCTGAAGACATAACGGATTTTGGACACAACACGGGTGAGCGGAATGGTGCCGATGCTCAATGACGGTTCCTCCCCAGCAATAGAAAGATTGGTGCGAACGCCACTCATGGGAAGACCGATGGAAGGGTCGACCTCCATCACCTGATTATCCGGGCCGAAAAAGTCTCCGCCAAAAAAAGCTCCGCTTACAGTATCATAATCCTTGCTGCCCACCAGGCCTTCCTTTCCTATGGAAGCGGCATTCACCAGGACAAACACATCAATTTTGGGCTTCTCCAAAGCGAAAGCAGGGGTCACCGGCAAGACATACCGTCTTACAGTCCCGCCCTGAGGAAGGTCATCTGCGCCTTCCCCCCCCCTCGACAAAGCCAGAGAACGGACAAACTCATGGCTGTCGTCGCTGCGGAAAACCCATAGCGTGAGGTCATTCACGACGTTCTCTGCCTCTGAAGCCGGCACCTCTCCGACATCAGCCCTGGTTGTCATAGGAGCCGGAAACTCGAGGGTTATACCCAGTTCTGTGCACCCGGACATGCTGTCCGGATTGTCATACACACATGAGACGGCAACCCCGAGGAAAAGCAACAACAATATGAATGTTCTCCAACGCATTATTCCATAAACACGGTAACGGGTGTAGACATTATCCAGCTCACTTCCGTCTGGACGCCCAGGGAAAGCTGAGGGGCCCCCATGTCGGGTACGGCACAGTGTGCATTCTCCAGTGTATTCACCTTGCAATTCACCGTTGTCACATGGTCTTTCAGGAAAACCCGGTCGAACGCAGCGTTCTCGGGAATATCAAGGCTGCCAGTAAGATAGAAGCAGTGGCCGGGAAGGATGCGCCCTTCGGCACCGTAAAAAGCTTTGCCTGTGTTATTTTTGAATTCCAGGCAGAAATATACAGTCTCGTCCTTCGGCGTTTCCAGCGCCAACGTCCGGAAAACCGGCAAAGGATCGGTTTCGCCGCGCGCTTGCAGGTTCACCCCGGAAACTCGGCTGTCGTACAAGAAATACGGATTCCCGCCATTGTCCGGAGTAAAGTTAAAATACTGCGGATACTGGCCGCCGATAATGATTCCTTTCAAGGGCAGGTTCTCTCCACTGGCATCGACCAGCGTATAGTCCTTTCCGTCATTGTCCTGCAATAGGTTAGAGGTCGCATATACCGTGGCTTTAAGCATCCCTACCGCATAATGCATGGATTCCGTCAACGCCACGGCCTTGGTCTCGGGCGTTACTACACTTCCCTCTTCATAATGTGAAAGGATTTCGCTCCAGGTATGCTCCGATGTATAATATGCCTGCAAATCCTCACTTGTCGAAGTGACCAGGGTGGAATTGGAAAAATAATACAAACAGGGAGGGAAGCAGAATCGGGAAATAGGAGCAACTCCGTCCAGACCGTTTTCAAGGGGCACGGTGTAACCGGAGGGTGACCATCGTACAACGGCCGCTCCGGAGGGAAGCCCTAAAGATTCCGGATACTCCGACGTGGCGGCATTCACAAACTTTACGCTCTTGCCATCGTCCGAGAAATCAATCTTGTCACAGTCTTCAATTCTTTTCTTGATAGCCTTGCAAAGGCCATTGTATAAGTCCTTATATAGCAAGGCATTGTTATCCCCCTCCACCTTATATGCCACATAGAAATGTCCGTTTCTTTCCACCTCGTATTCCTGTGTGTTCAGGCTTTCATAATTGGCCACATTCCGGTAAAGTGATGTAAGCAATGCCTCTACATTTGTTCCCGAACCAGCCATCATACGTCCCTCTTCCGTCAGGGCGGAATAACAGCTCCGCAGATTCTCATCGCCAATGCTTTCATTCCAGTTCACCGTAACCGTAGTTTCTTGATTTCCATTATATGTTACAGGTACCGAGAACGAAACACCAAAAACAATATCATACAAGACCGACACGATTTCAGAAGGGGCGGCAGGCGTTCCCGAGAGCATGGGATCGGGATAGAACTTCAGATTCTGCGCCGGCTTCAACCCGGGATTGGCGAAACCCTCGTCCCTCAGGGAACCATTCAAGCTTTTGTCGGATACGGAGCCTTCCTGTGCACTTCCAGCCCGCAAAGCTTTTCCGTAAAGCAACACGGAGGAGCTGCGTCTGGGAAGAAAGGCCTGTTCCGTAAAATAAAGAAGCGAGGAACGTGTGGCCGTGGGAGTAACTTGCGAAGGAAGATAAACCGTACCGGACAAGGCTGCATCCGTATTTGAGATAGCCACCTTGGATGTAAATGGGACAATACGGACATCGGTCACGCCCCGAAAAACCGGCTCGTCTTTCAGTTCGGTAATTAGATTGACTTCGGCTTTGGTGGTACGTTCTTCACCCACAGTCAAGCCCAGTCTCACAGCTTGCAGTAGGGAGTCATCATTGGATCCGGCAGCTACTTCGTTCGCATGAGAACAAGACACCACTCCTGCCGATGACAGGGCCATCAGCAAGAAAGAAAAAGCCGTATGTCTGATTCTCAACATCAAAAATCTATAGGTATTACAAGGCCGGGATTCCAGTCCAAGGTGACGGATACCGCCACGGAAGCATCGTCCGGCGAAACTTGCCCGTTATCCCATGCCCTGGCTCTGACGACCTTCAGCGCACCGGGTCTCAGGGGCTTGAACAAGCCCAGGATGGTCTCGGTCACTTTCCCGTCGGCGAGGGTTGCGTATGCCTTGATCCGCCACAGGGAACGGCTCGCGTCCTCGCTCACGAAGGGATCGGTGGTTTCTATCACCGTCTTGGTATCTTCCGCTTCCCGGGAAGGGAAATTTACGGATGCGTAGCAAATCTGGCCGGGCTCTGAAAGTGTCAGCCTGTCTGCCTCCACCACCGTGGGACGGGTGAAATGATACATGCTGTCACAAAGGTCGAAGTCGTTGGCAAACCCATCCAAGTACACCTTCAAGTCCCGGATATGGCTGCCCAGGGTATCCACGACGAGGGCCGCGGCGCAGTTGGCCATGTACAGGCGCACGTCAAACTGCTGGTCCTGCCCTTCCTTGATGTCCATGGGAAGGCGTGCGGTGAAAATTCCGGACTTGTGCGTCGGGACCGTATCGGACACCTGCTGAACCAGTCTGGCATCATGGCATCGCTCCGACCCGGCCAGGGCAATCCCGCTGTTGGCCTCCAAGTTGGCCAGCGCCAGGTGCATGTACCTTCTTACCGGTATATATAGCGTATAACTGGACTGACTGGCGTCCATGACGTGAGCCTCATGGTGCAGCCGGAGGGAGTCGCCTTCAACATCGTAGAACGACAGGTCCACGTCGTGGGCATAATCTGTAAAAACGTCGCTCAGATAGGTTTTGATGGCGTTGGATACGGTAATGTCTGCCGCCAGTGACAACTGGGTCTGGAGCTCCGTGGTCATGTTGGTGACCAAACGGAGCTCGTAATCCAGGTCGTAGTCCGTCCCGCAGTCGCTAAGGTCTTCGTCCACAAGGGTGCAAGCCACAAAGGGAGCATAAGCGAGCAGGAGCACGGCAATCGTATGCCTGACAGCAGGAGACATTCCCTCAATTAATTGGCCAACCAGCCCATCTCAACATCGAAGGCCAGACCCGGCGTCCAAACCATGTCGATGGACATGCCCAGGGAAACCTGGCCGGAACGAAGGTCAGGCACCGTCACGTAGGCATGCTTGAGCGCATC
>Ga0247609_10004667_pt1 | contig 13587 bp, 15 predicted proteins | sample 172DNAGHGlowgp2_FD_193487 | JGI IMG/M metagenome (GOLD analysis project Ga0247609, IMG submission 193487) | Sheep rumen microbial communities from Palmerston North, Manawatu-Wanganui, New Zealand - 1728 DNA GHGlow gp2 | ecosystem: Host-associated > Mammals > Digestive system > Stomach > Rumen ...
GGTAGTGTATCCCGAAAACTTAACGAAACTCTAATTAAATTAACATAACACAAATTTAACCAAACGCTTATTTGTCGTTAATTTCCGATTTTTCGGAATTTTCGTTAAGTTTTCGTTAATAAGGTGAGTGGGGGAAAGATGGGGAAAACTTTGTGGATAAAGTGGATAACTTGTGTTTGTTATATTTATGTGAAATTTGTTAATATTATGAATATTTAATACAAGCAGGATTTTCGCAGGATAACCCCGAATAATGATAGTAATTGAATAGTAATTTTCCGACAATCGGAAAGGGGTGTTACAATGTCGGTAGAAGAAAGACGCAACGCACGTTCATTTCGTGAATACAATAAATTTATATCTGAATTAATCGGTGGTTGCAAATACGATTTTTCAGATAAAAACGAATGCGTTAATATTCACATTCGCTATATGCTTAATAGAACACAGTCAATGTTTAGGTGGTCGGGACTTCCTGATTCCATCCCCCAACGTAACCTTGAATTGATTTTGCAATGTAACGGTTGCGCAGGATTTTACTTTTATAATGGTAGTTTGTATGCGTTTAGTGGTGGTTTGGGTGGTGAACCAAACCCCTATTACATGCCTACAATTTTCACCATTGCAAACCCCGCTTTGAAACTGACAGTTAATGCAGAGATAGACAAAGACTGTATTATCATTCCTAACGATTCAATGTATATGGGGCTTCTGCCTTTGTTTTCCCGTCATGCTACTTCTTTAGTAGAAAATGAACTTTCCATAATGGTTGCGCTTATTAATTCGCGTATACCTGCTTTAATTAGTTCGGATAATGACGGGGCAACAAAAAGCGCAGAAAAATATATTGCAGATATTAAAGATGGTAAACTCGGTGTTATTGCTTCACAAGCATTTTTTGACGGAATAAAAACACAACCATACGGGGCAACCTCTAACACTAACATTATCACTAATTTGATTGAATCCGAACAGTATATAAAGGCGTCATGGTATAACGATTTAGGGCTTAATGCCAATTATAACATGAAACGTGAAAGTATAAATTCGGGTGAATCACAATTAAACGATGATGCTTTGTTGCCGTTGGTTGATGATATGTTGCAATGTAGGCAAAAAGCGGTAGAAAAAATAAACGCTATGTTTAATACTTCTATTTCGGTTTCTTTGGCTTCTGCATGGGAAGATAACCAAATTGAACTTGAAAACGCACAGGAAAACGAAAATTCCGATAATCGGAAAAATGAAGGGGGGGAATGAAGATGAATTGTCTGAAACGGTTGAATGATATTTTTCCTTTAGCAATAATAGGTCAAGGCATATTCGATTCTATGAATCAAATACAGGCTTTGCCTTTTCCCGTTTCTCCTCTTATCATGGATATTGAATATTTCGGAAATGTTTCCGGAAATAAAATTGTTTCCCCGCTTATTGATAGGATTGTTTCAGATGATGAAATAACACCTACTGAAAAAAACACCCTATCAAATATAATCATAGCTATGTATTATGAAAAGTGGGAAAAACTATATAATACTTTTGAATTGGAATATAACCCCATTCAAAATTATGATATGGTGGAAACAATGACAAATGATGAAACTGTGCATGAATACGGTAAAACTGTACAGCGCACAGACAACCTTACCCATGCAAAAACCGGAACCGAAACACAAACCGATAACTTGACGGAACAGAGAACCGACAACCTTTCTGCACAGAGAACAGACAACCTTTCTAAATCTGTTGATAGGTCTGTGACTGAAACCGACAACCTGACGGAACAGAGAACCGACAACCTTTCTGCACAGAGAACAGATAACCTTTCTAAATCTGTTGATAGGTCTGTGATTGAAACCGACAACCTGACGGAACAGAGAACCGACAACCTTTCTGCACAGAGAACAGACAACCTTTCTAAATCTGTTGACAGGTCTGTGACGGAAACTCATAACACAACTGACACAGAAACACCGAATTTAACTAATAACACGAATAATAAAATATTCGGGTTTAATAGTTCTGTAGGGGTCGATTCTGATAGTCAAGAAATGGTTTCGACGGGTACAACCACAAACACAAAAACCGGAACCGTAGGAACCGACACAGACGAAACCGAAACTAACACAGGAACACAGACAACCCTAAACACGGGAACACAGACCAACAGTAAAACCGGAACCGTAGGAACCGACACAGACGAAACCGAAACTAACACAGGAACACAGACAACCCTAAACACGGGAACACAGACCAACAGTAAAACCGGAACCGTAGGAACCGACACAGACGAAACCGAAACTAACACAGGAACGCAGACAACCCTAAACACAGGAACACAGACCAACAACAAAACCGGAACCGTGGAAATGTCCCACAATGTTACAAACCGTGACACAGGAACACAGGACACGGTTTCGGGTGGTACTGATACCGATACACGCAATTATTTATTGCGCAGAAGTGGTAATATAGGCGTTACCACATCACAGCAGATGATTCAAGCAGAGCGCGATTTATGGATGTGGGATTTTTTCCACTCGGTTGTTTTTCCTGATGTTGACAGGGTTTTGACCATACCTATTTATTAATGAAAGGGGTTGTAATTATGGGGAATGGATAATAGAAATATTTTATGGTGGGTTGCCATAATTGACTTGTTTCTTTGTACACTATTCAACATTCAATAATGAAAGGGGTTTTATTTAATGGAGGTTAAGCAGATTTACGCTATTATGAACGCAGTAACCGGGGAAATTTTGGGTGATTCTGCATTGGTACAAGAGGATTTGAGCAACATTGTTGACGTAGGCGTTGCCATTTTTAACGCTTCTGCGGTTGACAATTATGTGCGTTCTCTTGTGAATCACATCGGCAAAGTGATTTTTGTTAATCGCCCCTATTCCGGCAATGTTCCGTCTGTTCTGATGGATGGTTGGGAATATGGTTCTGTGCTTGAAAAGATAACCGCAGAGCTTCCTGAAGCAACTGAAAATGAATCGTGGGAACTGACTGACGGGCAGAGTTATGACCCCAATATTTTCTATAAGCCCACTGTGTCCGCAAAGTTTTTCAATAAGCGGGTTACTTTTGAAATTCCCATGTCTTTCACTGAAAGACAGGTCAAGGAAAGTTTTTCCAATGCTGTACAGCTTAACGGTTTTCTTTCCATGCTTTACAATGCCGTTGATAAGTCTATGACTGTTAAGGTTGACGCGCTTGTAATGCGTACTATAAATAACATGATTGGTGAAACCATTAATACCGAATATGGCGAAGCTGCTTTGAACTCTAAGTCTACTGTCAAGGCGGTTAATCTGCTTTGGCTGTATAATCAGCGGTATAGTCAAAACCTGACCGCTGCTAATGCCCTTACCGATCCCGATTTCATCCGCTTTGCCGCTTTTGAAATGGGGGTTATGACTTCCCGACTTTCCAAAATCTCTAACCTTTTCAACATTGGCGGTAAGGATAGGTTTACCCCGTCCGATATGCTTCATGTGGTAATGCTGGCAGATTTTAAGAAGGCTGCTTCTGTGTTCCTGCAATCCGACACTTTCCATGATAACATGGTTGCGCTTCCTAATTCGGAGGAAGTGCCTTATTGGCAGGGTAGCGGGCAGGGTTACGCCTTTAGTGACATTACCGCTTTGAATATCAAAACCGCAAGCGGCGCAACCGTTAGTGCGTCTGGTATTCTTGCCGTTATGTTTGACCGTGACGCTTTGGGTGTTACTAACCTTGACAGGCGTGTGACTACCAACTACAACCCGAAAGGCGAATTTTTCAATAACTGGTATAAATTCGACGCAGGGTATTTTAACGACACTAACGAAAATTTTGTTGTGTTCTTTGTGGCATAACAATAGATGGGGGCATATCATGCGGTATGCCCCCATCATTTTCCGATAATCGGAAAGGGGGAATAATGTGGTTATTACCTTATATCGCAACAATTCTGAAAGGAATTGCATAAATAAAACCTTGACTAATCCTCGTGTGTTAAACGGCACGTTACGTCAAGAAACATCCATAAAAACGCCTGTTATAACAATAGCAGGTAACGACAATACACCATTTTTTAATTATGCATATATTGAAGAGTTTGCGCGTTATTACTTCATTACTGATATAAAATCCGTTAGAAATGGGATATGGGAAGTTTCATTTTTGTGTGATGTGCTAATGTCATTTAAAAATGATATTCTTAATTCATACGCAGTAATTGACCATACAACGGAACATGATATAAATAATTATTTATCATCCGATATTTGGACAACTCTTGTAAAAGATAAAACTGATATAATCAATTTTTCCGGTTCTTCTCTGCTTGATAGCGGGGAATATATTCTAATAACGGCAGGGGGTTAAATTATGTCCAATGTAGATTTAGCAACAAAACTAAATATAATTACTGATTATTATGGAGCGGGAACTATTTGGGATAGAATGAGCATTGACGGGTTAAGTGCTGACCAAATTAACGCTATGTATAATTCACTTCCCGCGCAATCTTTCACTATTGATAGAACACCGTCGGGTTTAAATTTGGGTAGGAATTACGCAAATCCGTTTGAATTACCTGTTACCCCCGGCACAGACTTTGATTCTAACATTCCGGGAGGGTCTTACGGTGGTGGAAACACATTTAGCGGAAATGTTCCTGCAAACCTTGACCTTGACCCCACAACAGGTTTGCCTATAAGACAGACAGCTGGGCCTCTTACAAGTGGGGGTGTTAATTTAGCTGCTGTAGCTGATAGAATATCATTAGCGGTTGCGGGTGTTAATATCGGCGCACGTTTAGGCATGGCTATAGATAATGCATTATATGGCCTTAACCCGTCATGGTGGGATGAACATTTACCCACAATAAACCCTCAAACGTGGAATAGTTTAGTAGGCGTTAATCCTATAGGTGATTTTTTCCTTCGCGCGTTATTTGGTATTCAAGGTAATCAAATGACGGGTTATATTAGCGCAGAAGCGTTAGCATATTATTATCAAATGTTGCGCGATAATGGAGCATGGAGCACAGGCGAACAGACGGCAACGCTTAATGATAGAAGCAAGTTACCCTCTAAATATGCTGACGTTGAATCTGTATCTGTAGGAAGCGCTAATTATAGTTTCATTAACAGGTATAATAACAATACAAATATATATAGTATTCCGGGGGCGTATGGCTATAGCTATCAGATGCCGTGGGATACATCTACCATTTACGTTGTTTTTGTATCAGATGAACCATTAACAGGAACTGTTACAACAATAACATCGTCGGGTGAATCTTCACAGTCGTCTATATCTACAGTTGCTTACGGTAAAACTTATAATTCGCAAAAAGCTGTATATAGATATACAGGCAGTTTTCAAACTGCTAATATCCACGAAATACCCCCAATGATTGCCTACAGTCTTGCTAATGATATTAATGCTATAGCTACTTATTTATTCGATGGCGTTGTTTCAGGTAGCGGCAGTATTGATGGAGTAAACCCTATGACCGGGGCAAGTCAATATCCCCCAACCAACATAACAGGTAGCACACCGCAAGAAGTAGATCAACAATTAAGACAACAATATCCCGACTTGTATCAAGATGCTGTCACAGAGACAACTATGCAGGATGACGGAACTACGCACACAACGGAATACGTTCCTATTCCATGGGTCACAGATGGACTTAATCCTGAGCAACCAACAACAACAGATGGGCGTGACCAAACCTCAACAGATGTTGACGAAGAAACAGGGCAACAGGTATTGCCTTCTACTCCAACAGACCAACAGACGCAACCCCCCGATACCGGGGAAGGCTCTACACCTGTTCCCGCTTTACCCTCCGGTTCTGCTTCTTCTTTGTGGGCTGTGTATAACCCTTCACAGGGTGAATTAAATAGCTTTGGCGCGTGGTTGTGGTCAAGTGATTTTGTCGAACAGTTAAAGAAACTGTTTGCTGACCCCATGCAGGCTATTATCGGGGTTCACAAAGTTTTTGCAACCCCTCACACAGGCGGGTCACAAAATATAAAATGTGGTTATCTTGACAGTGGCGTTTCTGCGTCTGTAGTAACAAGTCAATATACTACTGTTGATTGTGGCTCTGCTTCTTTGCGGGAATACTTTGGTAATGTGTTCGACTATGACCCATTTACTAAAGTTTCTATTTTCCTGCCGTTTATCGGGATTGTACCGTTAAACACAGCTGACGTTATGCGCTCTACTGTTTCGGTTAAATACAAAGTTGACGTTATAACGGGAGCTTGTTTGGCAGAGGTAAATATTTCCCGTGATGGTGGCGGGGGTATTTTGTACACCTATGGGGGCTCTGCTATTGTTACATACCCTGTTTCAAGTGGTAGTTATGTGGGAGCTGTACAGGCTGCACTTTCAACCGCTATTGGAATAGGCTCTGCTATTGCAACTGGCGGGGCTTCTTTGGGGGCTTCTGCGGGTATGGTGTTAGGTGGTTTGTCCCACGCAAAAACACAGGTACAGCATAGCGGACAATTCAGTGGGTCAAGTGGTGCCATGGGTGGTAAAAAACCATATCTGATTGTTAGCAGACCCCAAACCCGCACACCTTCTAAAATAGGTGAATACAAGGGTATTCCGTCAAACGCTATACACAAGCTGTCAAGCTGCACAGGGTATGTAAAAGTGAATGAAGTCCACGTAATATCTAAGACAGCATATGACAATGAAATACAAGAGATTGAAAGTATTTTGAAATCGGGTATTATCATTTAGTCATTTTCCGATAATCGGAAAATTCTATAATTTTCCGATTATCGGAGACATTATAAGAAAGGGGTTGTTATTATGACACCGGAAATTATGGCAAGTATTAAGGAACTAATCACGGTTATTGGTTTTCCCATTGTGTGTGTAATTTTCATGTGGAAAAAAATAACAGACAGTGACGAAAAACAAACCGCTTTGCTAACGGAATTGACCATAGCAATAAAGAATCTAACCGAATATATAAAAGATAAAAAGGGGGTTTAACATATGTTAACAGGTGGACAACTTGCGCTTTATTGCCTTGAAATTTATAGGCATAAAAACCATTGGTGCTATTGGTATGGCACCTATGGAAATGAATGTACTATGAAAAAATACGAAAGTAAAAAACGGCAATATCCATCACATTATACTGAAAAAAGAAAATATGGATATATGAAAGATATTGAACTAAAGCGTAGATGTGCCGATTGTGTGGGAATGATTAAATCATTTTTTTGGACAAACGGCATATATAACAGTGACCCCAAATATGCCACAAATAGTTGCCATGATAAATCTGCAAATGGTCTATTTGATATGTGTAAAAAACGGGGAGATATAAAAGATATTCCTGATATTCCGGGTTTGGTTGTATGGAAACCGGGTCATATTGGAGTATATGTAGGGGGTGGTTATACCGTTGAAATGCGAGGCTTTGACTATGATTGTATAAAGAATGAAGTTAAAAAGGGAACGTGGAAAAAGTGGGGAATGTTGCCGCCATCTATGATAACGTATGTAGAACCGGAACCGGAACCGGAACCGGAACCGGAACCGGAACCGGAACCGGGTAAAAATGTTATTGTAACAGGTGGGTCTGTGAATGTTCGCACAGCCCCCGACGTTGAAAAAGGTAAAATAATGGGAGTGGTACATAGGGGGGATATTTTGCAATATCAAAATCTAATTTCTGATAATGGATGGTATCTTATAATTTATAAAAATCAGAATGGATGGATAAGCCCCAAATATTCAAAAATAGAATAATTCCGATAATCGGAAAACCCCCGTATAATTACGGGGGTTTAAATATTGTTTGTCTGTCATATTTACATCTTTCCCGATATTTGCAGAATATACAAATATGTGGACAATACCGTTTTATCCACTTGTAAATAAGCCATTTAATCATAATAGTAATACACCCCCATTTGTTTTAATGCACGTAGTATCATTATTCGTCTACCATTGCGTTTATAACTAATTCGTTTAGTATAAAATAGTTTATCCCCGATATACCTAAACATTAGTTCACCCCCTTTCCACACCATATCAAATAGTTTCTTACGATTTCACCTATGTCATTATTTGCATAGAATATTTTATCACGTAAATAATACTCTGCTATTTTCTTTTCTATTTGTGTTCGTGGTTTAGTAATGTTTCGTTTAACGTTCATACGGGGGGAATATTCTGTAGTGTATATAAAATCTTTTTCATAGTTTAGCGGGGTGGTTTTTCTGTGTATAAAAGTAAATGTCACATCCTCTACCGCTATTATTTCACATTGTAAAACATCCCCCGAAAATACTATATAATATATAAACTGTATATCTTTGGGTTTATACTTTATGGGTAAATGCGGGTAAACATCTACTTCCCACGCACCCCCGGTTATCATTGAAAGTTTAGGATTATCGAAAGCAAAATATAAATCTGATTCTTTACCCTTTTTATTCGGTTTCACATATTCAACCGCTACTAACAAATTAGAATCCCCATAGCGATAAATATCTATATCCCCCGGTTTCATTTGTTTCAAATGTTTTATTCCCATTTCCTCAAAATATGGGCAATATTTATTTACCGTATTACCCAACATAAATATTTTTACATCTTTTCTCTGTCTGACAATGGTGCTAATCACATTCATAAATAATACAAATTCATCCGGTAAATAAGCATTACGTGAAATAAATTCATCAAAACATATGGTTCTAATATTTGGGTATGATGTAGATTTATCATGTTCCATGGATGTTAGTGCAAAACCATATGCGAACGGCGTTTCATCCGTAATACGTTTTCCATCCTCATACCGACACAGAAACCAACGGGAACCGTAATAATAGACCCCCGTCCATTCCCCGTTAGTCATACGTGTTATCTCTTTGTTTGATACAATAGCGTCAAACATAGTAACACCACGTTTACCCACAAAATCATCGCGCCATCTGCGGATAATCGCAAGTTGTGAACCGTCTCTAACATATTGTGTTAAACCATATTTCAGCACAGCATATGTTTTACCGTTAGAACGTTCACCAAATACAATGTTATACTGTGCTTCTTTAGACAGTATAGCTTTTAAATCATAGAATCTCATTCGTAACCTGACCCCCTTATCATTTTTATTTCTGCTAAATACTCAATAAATTCCCTGACCATTGACATACAATACGGGGAATTGCTTAAATGAACAGATGATTTTTCATAGTATTCCCCGGCATTACCTAAATAATCAGTTATCACCCCCGATTGAATATCATCAATATATGTGTGTGTTTTTTTACCCGTAAATTCCCCCGGTATATTCATTCCATTTCTAAAATATTCAAATGGGGGTTCTGTTTGACTTAATATGTACGGAACACACACAGATTTATTTAATCCTGATACTGTTATGTTTATGCCTTCATCTGTTTCAACCATGTAACGCTTTGCCCCTAAAGTTTTAAATCGTTTGTATGTTCCTTCATTTTCCCAAACCCCAACGGGCTTTTTAATTCCTTTTATGGTTTGAGGGGTTGCGTATGAAATAGGTATTTTATAGCGGGTTAGCATTTCGCATACTTTATAATATATAACGTTATTATATTTCTCAATATATTCTGTGTGTTTATTTGCATTTATAACTTTTATACTGTCTGTATCTGAATATATATAATCATTCCCAAATTCAAGAATCCCCGTAAATAGGTTTTTCCTTGCGTATGCAGTTACCCACACACCCCATGGATAAAATAAAAATCTGTTTCTATTTTTATTATATTTAGATATTATGGTTTCTGCGTCTGTTATTTTTGGCTTTTCATTTTTTCGGGTTAATTCCCCCGGCCACATATTATTGATATACTCAATTTCTTCCCTAACTATATCCGTAACCGTCATACCGTAACACGCATTAATCATTTCCTTTGATTGCAAATATTCAATTTCTACACCTTTTACGCCTTTCAATTCTGTTTTGTCCTTATACAATTTAAGTATGGATAAAACAAAATCTTTCGGTAAATAACCCTTCCTGTATCTGCGTAAATTTGCTATTTTTATATCACCCCATTTATAAAATTTTTCTATTATAAAATAATCCTGTTCGGTAACTGTGATTTTTAAATGTTCTGCTTTTACTACTCTACCGTTGGCACAAACAACGCCTTTTAATTCTCTACACCTATAACGTGATATATAATTCTCAAATAGTAAAACCGATTCAACGTCCCATAATTCCAACTCAAACAAACAACAAAAATTTTTTAGGTTATACATAAATTCATCGTATGAAATAGGTAGTTTCACAATTTCAGATGAACACATAGGGAATTTTTCAGATAACATCACGGCAGGATATGATGATGTAAAATCAAATGATGTTACATCATTAATAGTTTTTCCAACATAAAACGGGTTTGCGTGTGTGAATCCCCCTTGAAAACCCCGTTTTAATTGATAATACTCTTCTACTGATAAATTCATTCTACGCATTATTTGGTGGTATGCTTCTTCTTTTGCGCTGTCTTTTATAGGTATACCGTTTTCATAAAAACAATTATTTCTGCAATATTGACGCACATAACCCGTTTTTGTGTAAGGTATATTATTTATACCGTTTTCATTATCTATTTTTTCTTGTATATAGGCTACTATTATTTTTACATCGTTTAAACAATATTGTATTTCCTCATTTGATAATGGGGTTTTGTTGTGGCGAATTAAATCATAATTCAAATCACCAACTAATTTTTTTATAGTGTATTTTGATAAGTGTTTTTCAGCTATAGTTTCAAGTTTATAACCTGATAATAAATAACTACATCTAAATTCTATTCCCCGATTTGTTACCGCATAAATAGGAGTTCTACTTTTTGCAGAAAAAACGTTATCCCAAACAAGCCATTTTCTAAAGAATGAAAAATCAAAACCTAAATTATGAACGTAAATAATTATCCGCAGTTTAGGGGATAAATTAAAATACTCTGCTAATAAATCCATTAATTGTGTAAATTCGTCCCACGTTCTACCTAAAACACAATAACCGCATATTGAAAAAGTCCATACATACATAATAGCTACTTTTTGCGGTTCTGCTTCATTTTCCGATTGTCGGAAAAATGAGGTTGTTTCAATGTCAAAAGCACAAGCAATGTTATAATAATGAGTTTTGCGCTTTTCCCCTACTATCTGCAAATCATCACAAATTTTATAGTATACTTCATTGAATTGATTCACTGTGTAGTAATTAGTTGAATCCAAAATAGTTTGCAGTACCTTCATATTGTGACCCTCCGGGTTGATAGTACCTGTTTAGAATACTAACCACATCGTCACTTAATTCGGTTGTCGTCATTGTATTATCTGCTAATCCTATATTGAAATTTTTCAAACTTTTATATCTTAATGCGCGTGATTGATAATCGGGTGATTCATTTAATATTTGACTGTACCCCCTGATTAATTCCGCAAAATCTGATTTATTTATATCTATTCCAAAAACATCTTTAATAGCTTGTCGCGTTTCCTCCATATATTCCCTTGCGCCTTTGGATGTGCTTGTTTTATCCTGTAGGAAATTGGAAACACGCCTAAATTCAATTTGTAATTCCAATTCAGATTTTCCACGGGTTGAAAATTTGCCTCCACTGTCTGTTGCTTCTATGTATGCTGGTGAAACTAATTCTGATTGCGACATGCGTTTTAATCGTTTATTAGCTGCACTTGCCAACTTTGACACAGCTTGACGCAATTCAGTTTTAGACAAATGCGAAAATTCGTCAATATCCATTGACATAATATCATTTATCGACCTTCCCGCAAATGGGTTTTTTCTACTCAATCGGTTCACCCCCTAACACCTGATTCAATGTCATACCGTGTTTTAAGTACCAAAGAAAAATCATCGTTGAATCATTTCTACCTGTTTCAAATGCAGAAACATTACCGACAGAAAACCCCGTTTCTATAGCTACATCTTTTTGTGTGCTTTTTAAAACCTTCTTTCGGTAATAACCGCACCTATGACCGACTACCAACATATTTAGCATTTTATCACCCCTCTGCTATTAAATTATGCCCCCGGTTGTATTCCGGGGGCAACTTTCCGATTATCGGAAATTAATCGTAATCATCCAAAGAGTGGTCTACGTATTCAGGTCCATTTTTCCATGCAGATACCCAAAGGGTTTTACTCTGCCTGATTTCTGCCGTGTTAGGGTCGGTATATTCGCGGGTGGAAAGATTAGCGTCTGCCTTTTCCACGATGATATTACAAGGGCAGTTTTCGGGGCGAGGCTGTCCTGCTGCGTCCCTAAATTTCACCTGTACAGGAGTTTCCCGACCATCACGGGAAACAAGGGTTGAAAGATAGTTGTAAAAGGTTTTCCCTTCTTTGGTCTGGCGCTTCTTTGCAAAAATGGTAAGCTGCATGATGTTATTCCCCTTTCTTACATGTAATAATGTTCCATGGGCGACCATTCGACAACCGTCAACAGAGGCCATTTGCCCTTGCGCATTTCACAGATAGTACTTTCGCAGTCTACCGTGACCATGTAAGGGCAAGCGGGAAAATCCTTGACCCCATAGGGTAGGGCAATTTCAACCCTTGTATAACCGCTGTCTGCCAACTCAACAACCCCCTGATAGATTTGGGGTTTACCGGGAAGCTTTGGGAGCTTCCCGGTAATGGTTACGATTGCACGATTTGCCAACATATTACATCGCCTTCCCTTCTTTATCGAAAACCGTGAAACCACGGGTTTTCATTTCTTCAATCAATTCCCCGGTTTTGATTTTGTCGAACGTCATACGCAACCATTCTTCATGTGTGGGGGCTTGCGGTTCTTCCTGTTCGGTTGCGGGTTCTGCCTGTTCCGGTTCTTCCTGTTCCGGTTCTTCCTGCTTCTTTAGGTCTTTTATAACCTTAGATATAGCGGTTGACGTCATATCGGGGGTTATGACCTTACTGTTAACAAGCTCTTGCGCTTTGTCGTGACCTGCGGGGAGCATTTTCATCACCTGCGTAGTGGTGAAATTGGCTTCTGAATTTTCGGGAAGAAGGTTACATTCATAACCCGTGACCCTACCTTTTTCAGTGACCAATTCCCGGGTGTATTCCTTGCCAATGCGGAGAAGGTCATAGGAAGTGGTTTTCTTGATGTTGAAAGCGCGTTGTGTCCATTCGTGGACGTTGGAAAAACCATCGTCTTTGTACAGTTCTTCATCGTTGACTTGCGCGATAATCGCGCCTATCTGAAACCAGTTATTCTTAATCCTTCCTGCAATCTGCATAATCTGCATGGTTGCGTTCTGTAGCTTCTTATTAATGAAGCTCAAACTGTTCCTGTCGTTGGTGTTAATCATCATATCCATTATATTACCTCCTCTTTCTTGTTTTCCGATTATCGGAAAACGTTTATTATGTTATTCGGGGTACCGAAGGTATATATTCGACTGTTAGGTACCTAAATCCTGCATAATTTTTAGAGTTTTCATAATTTTACTATTTTGTGCAATTTGCACAATTCCCCATCTTTCCCCCACTCACCTTATTAACGAAAACTTAACGAAAATTCCGAAAAA
>Ga0247609_10004668_pt1 | contig 13585 bp, 38 predicted proteins | sample 172DNAGHGlowgp2_FD_193487 | JGI IMG/M metagenome (GOLD analysis project Ga0247609, IMG submission 193487) | Sheep rumen microbial communities from Palmerston North, Manawatu-Wanganui, New Zealand - 1728 DNA GHGlow gp2 | ecosystem: Host-associated > Mammals > Digestive system > Stomach > Rumen ...
ATAAAATATATGTATCTTGTGATGTAAAATTTAGTGAAGATTTTGGTTACTCAGTAGGAGTAGAACCACAAATTGGAATATGCAATGGCGGTAATTTATATGGTGATTGGGGTTTATTTGATGTAATTAAAGATAATCAATGGCATCATGCAAGTTTTATTATTAAAAGTTTGGATAGTAGGAATAAAAATATTGACATAAGACGTGCATATACATCAAGCACAAATACTGGTACATTTCAAGTTAAAAATGTTAATGCTATAGATTTAACATTAATGTGGGGATTTGGAAATGAACCTACAAAGGTATATTTTGAATCTCTATTTCCATTAGAATGGTATGATTTTTGTTTACCAAAATTTTTAAATTTTTGTCCGTATGCATTAATTTCTAAGGATGAATTAGGAAATGTTATAGATAGTATTATATTAGATATACCAAATATTACTGGTAAACTTGATGGAGAAGGTACAAGTGAAATAGTTTTTCCAAATTTATCTATGTGCAGCGGTAGTATGAAACCTAAGAATTCATTAGGTAATAGTCAATATCATGATAGATATGATGAATTATATAAAGAAGATGGTATATGGAAAGCAAAAATAGTAATGAAATTAGATGATAATTTAAGTAATAATACTGTTCTTATGAATGAGGCCACACCATATTATTATGGTATACAAGCACCAAATAAAACTGGTGACGATTCTACAGGAAATAATGATGTCATTATGACAAGATATGCTACATGGGATGAACGATCAAATAATGGAAATTCAGAATGGGCTAGTTCTCCACAAAGAACATGTAATAGTGTATATCATGCATGGCCATTATATATTAATGTCAGAGATTATTCAAGATATACTGATGCAAGTAGTTTTAAAACTGCAATGGTTAATGCAGGTACATCAATGATGTACGCTTTAAATAATGAATCATTAAAAATATATGTATTAGATGATACATATCAAGCTAATTTAAATAAAAAATTAAAAATTGTAAAAGGTGGTTATGAAGAAATAGTATTAACTTCAAATATGGATTCTAATGGAAGTTTACCAGTTACAGCACCAGCAAGATTAACTATAAAATATACAGGAGAAAATTAAAATGGATATTATATTATTTATAATTATTTATACATTTGCTATTATTGGTTATTTTGGTGTAGGCATATTTTTACTTATAAGTTTTGATGATATCTTGTTTGATAAAGTATCATTTTATTTTCAAAATTTTATGAAAACTATATTTTATAAAAATAATAAAGATAATTGTTATTTAAAGTTTGATCAATTATTTTATAAAAATCAAATATATACTGATTCTCTTTTATGGAAAGAATACTATGAACCATACGAAGTATTATTTGAAATTATATGTTTTGTGTGTTGGCCTATTTGGCTTATTGTAAATTTATTAATTAATGCTTTTTATGACGATTGAATATAAAAAACTTGATGGGACTACAAATATTATACATGGAGAATTTTCTATTAATGTTAATGAACATAGTTTTACACTTATTAGACGTAGTTATGGATATGATGAATATGATTTTTATGAAGATGAAATTAAAGATGTAATTGAATTAAGAATTAAATAAGTTATGATAGTAGGTTTAATAATTTTATACATTATTATTGGTATACTAGTATTTATGCTATGCAAGCTTGAAGAAGATGATGCAAAATATGATGATTCAGAATGGTATGAATCATTTTATAAAAAACCAAGATTTTATAGAATGTAAGATTATTTCGAATTATGTTTTGGCCTATTATAATTATTAGTATTATTTTATATGTATTATGTATGTGTGCAATATGTTTTTATAAATGTGTAAAATATTTTTATAAAAATTTAATCGAATGATATATTATGACTGAACTTGATATTTTATATGACATTATTTATAAGTATGGGAAAGATACCAATTTAATAGGCGCTTCTATTGTTTTAAAAGATAAAAATAGTGGAGAAATTACTATATGCAATTTAAATGAATATGGGGATTTTAATGAATATACAGTAGATGAATAACGAACAATTAACATATATATACTCTAATAGCAAATTATTGAAATTTTGTGCAAGAATAATAAATCTTAATAATATTCTAAAAAATGAAGAAACTCGACATATGTTTTTAGAATCATTGGTTAGTGCTGATACATTAATTGATAAACATGATTATAAAGAACATATAGCTACGTGTAATTTCATAAAGAATAATATTAAGTTAATGTAATTTGATGACATCAATGATGAAGGAAAAATACTTAATTTAATAAATGATGTATTAAACGTTTTAAAAGAAAAATTTGAAACTAAGTATTTGAAATAATTTTAAATATTAAATGAAAAAAAAATAGTAGTCAATTTTGAATTTTTTTCAGAATTGACTATTTTGTATATGGTAATAAAAAAATTAATCATTATGACAATCTTTGCACACGATTTCAAAATCATTGAGTTCTGGGGTTATCCAAGTTATCAGTATAATATTATTGCCGAATATAACGAATGGGAAAAGAAAGGTGATAAGTCTGTTCAGAGGTTTTTTGAAGAAATTCTTAAAATGGCTGAAAAGTTGTATGGCAAAAATTTGATGGATAATAAGATTGTTTTTAAGCTTCAAATGAAAGGTTCAAGCACAATCATTTATTGCGGATATAAAGACAATAAGTATAGAATTTCACTTTCAGCAAAAACAGAATCATTACGCAAATTAAAATTATAAAATTATGATAACAGAAGAAAAGCTTGTTATGAATGGGACGGTGAGAAGTTGAAAAAGATTGATCATCAGTCTTCACAATGGAATATTTTAGATTATAGAACTTGGCAATACATAGTTTCTGATGTTCTCACAAAATATAATGGAATAGGACAATATCTTGATGATGAATTTTGTAGAAAAATTGCTAAATATATGCAAGAAAATTGGAGCAAGAAACTAAAATGAAAACATACACTGACCTAAATCAATCTAAAAAGTTGGCAGAGATACTGCCACTTGAAAGTGCTGATATGCATTATAATAATGTCTCTATAAAAGGGATAAATTATGTAGATGAGCATAGAGCAGAACTTATGGAATATAATATAGCAATTAAAGTATTATCAAAATATACTATAAATCCTCTATTTGAAGTTATTCCATGTTGGAGTCTGACAGCATTGATTGAAATTATAAGAAAGCCGACGGCTTTTGATTTATTAATAGATGGTAGAGGATACAGGTGTCATTGTAGAGATAAACAGGATGGTAAGTTCTATGGTACTGATGACTATTGTGATAACCCTATTGATGCTTGTGTTGAAATGATTATCAAACTTAACGAACAAAAACTTTTATAATTATGACAAAAAATTTAAATTCTATACCTAAGATTGGAGAATACTATCATTTTTGGGATGATGGTAAATGTTCTATGTCACGTCATTATATTTGTAAATGTGAACGTATTTTAGTGCCATCACAAGCAAAGTATATTGAAGTTGAAATTCCGGAATGGGATTTTGAACATAACGAAAATAAGTTTGTTAAGACTAATGTATATAATGTATGGAAATCAGAAGTAAAAGAACATGATTGGATATTTGCAGAAAATACAGATTATTTAATTGAATGTTCATGCCCAAAATATGATAAGCATAATCTTTGGTTTGCAAGAACTAAAGGAGGTGGTTGGTTTTCTATGGATATACAAAGTTCATGGCAAGGAGGACGCCTTGATATTGATGGTAAGATATTTGAAAATGTAGTTAATGAATATATTGAATACGGTGGAGATCCATCAGGATATTATGAAGAAACATATTAAATAAAAATGCTATATGAGTAGACAAGAATATTTAGATAGTTTAACAAAAGATGATTGTTTAACAATTATAAAATATGGATTAAGAGGCAATGCACCTATTGATGTAACTGTAGATGATATATATCACGTTATTGGTTCAATTTATATAAGTGAAATAGTATAGAGAAGCAAAAATGACAAATAATAAAGAAAAACTAAAAAGTATAAAATTAATTTTACTTGCATGGTTTGTTTTGGTTATTATAATGTCAATTGTTAAATGTTGTTAAATTATGACACAAGAAGATAGAGACTATTTAGTTTGGAGGTGTAAGACAAATTGGCATAACAAATACCGTCATTATATTGATGAATGGATTAGTAATGTACTTCCAATTCAATTAGAATATTTTAAAAGAGAAAAAGAAAACCTTATTAAAAAAGGAATTTATGACCCAAGAAGATAAAAAGTTTTATGGACAACAATGTCAAGATGAAAAAATAACTATGGAATTTCGTGAACTTCATAAAGAAATTGTAAATAGAATTATCAAATTTTGTAATGATTATAATATTACAATTGATGAAGTATCTATGAAAATATATGATATAGATGAATCAATTCCATATCATTCTTGGCAAGCTTCAACAGATTCATCATTAACATTTATGAAATTTTCTGATGATTGGAAAGCTTTAATGAGATGTGAGAAAGCTGTAACTAAAGAAGAGTTTGAAAAAATAAAAATAGAACAAGAACCATATCTTTTTAGCATGTAAAAATTATGAAAGAAACAAAAATTACAAAAACTATTTATATAGCAGATGATGGTAAAGAATTTTTTTCAAAATCAGAATGTGAAGATTATGAAAAAAATGTTTTATCCGTAATGAAAAACATAAAATATTTTATGGTAATGTCAAATCCTGATTTGACAGAAACAGGTTCATTTCAATCAAAAACATATTTTGCCGTATATAGTGGTTATGGTTATCATAAAGAAATTTTGGAACAATATTTAATTGAAAAATATGGGCCTATGATTGGTCCTTCTGTTATGGGTTATGGTTTACAAAAACAATTTCATATAGCTGAATGTTCTAAAGGAAATTTTGAATACTATGGCGGTAAATTCTTGACGTATTATTTGAAATTAAATGATAATAATTATAAAGATATTTTTGATTTTGGTAAAGCTTGGAATTTAAATTTAAATTAATTATTAAATTATGGGAAAGACATTTGGAGAATTAAAAGAGGGTGATGATATTTATTATTATGACCATTGTAAATTACATAAACAAAAAGTAACATCTATTGAAATTGTTAAAGGTAAAGAAGTAACATATAAAGATTTTTTTGGAAGAGAGTGGCAAAGAACTGAAGATGATGAATTAGTTATAAAAGCTGGTAAAGGAACTATAATCAAAATATGTTCTAGATATTCAAAGAATGAATATATTGATTTTCTTATGCCTAGATTTTCAAATTATGAAGCAGGATTAGATTTTATTAATAATTTGAAGAATAAACATAAGAAAAGAATGGAAAAATATTATAATAGATATCTGAAAGAAAAAAGAATTATTGAAAAATATTCAAATGATGTCGATAAATCAATAACAATAGATAAACCTATATCTGCCGAGATTCTTATTAAAAATGGATTTAAAAAGGAATATAATCCATACACAAAAGAAGATGTTTATCAGATAGAAAATTTTCCATTTGCTATTGTTTATGATCCTTATTATAAAGAATGGTATGTAGGGGTTGAAGTAGTTACAAAAGACGAAGATTATAATATAAAACAATTCTCTATTCAAACAATAAATGACCTTTATAATATTTATAAAATGTTGAAAATTAATAAAGATATAATATGAAAGTAGAATTGAAAGAAATTGTAGATCAATTAACTATGGTTTGTGATCTTCCAAATGATCATAAAGTTTCTGCTATAATTGATGAAGATAATGATAATGAGATACTTGGGTGGGAGATTGTAAAAGTTTATGAAAACAATACAATTCTTCCTATTGATGCTAAAGTTTACATAACTATTAAAGATTTAATTGAAGGAGTAGGATTAAGATGAAAGAGACGAGAAAGCAAATAATTGCAAGAACAAGAAATGAAATTTCTAAATCTTATAATGATAGAATTAAAGACTTAGAAAATAGAAATAAAAGTCTTTTGAATGATTTTGTTGAAATGACAAGAAAAAATAAAGATTTAAGAGAAGAAGTTGATAAGTTAAATGAAAGAATTTGCCAATATGAAGATTGGATAAATCGTTTACAAGAATTTTGTAATTTACCTGAAGATGCTCGTAAAGATGCTATTCAAAAATATAAAATTGAGAAAAAATTGAATGCTCAAATGAGTCAACTTATGAATATGTTTGATAGTTTTTTGTTTATTTAATTTATATTAAACTATGAAATCAGAATTAAATGAATATAAATTTAAACTATTAACTAAAGATGAAATAGTTGATAGGCTAAAACAAATGAAAGTAGGTGAAAAATATAACGATGTTTTTGTTTCACCAGTTAAATGGTTTAGTTTTTTAGTTTTAAACGATAAATATGATCCTAATAATTTTTCTCAAGAAATTGAAGATTCTGAAGAAAATTTAGAAACATGGTCAAAAATATGGGAAGAAATTAATAAACCTGAATTTGATTTTATATGGAATAACACATTAGGTAAATTACCTGAAAATTCACAAAGATGGAAAAATAATCATAGTAAAATATGTCCTGTTAAACAGTTAGGATTAAAATTTTTGTCACAATGTGTAGTTCATGAAGATGAGACAAGAGATTATTATTCTGATGAGATTGTAAATAAAATAATGAATATAAATGAAAAATATGGTGGAATAATTAATTTTTGTTGATTATGAAATTTAATAATAAAATAGATCAATCATTATTTAATACTGAGTTCGATAGATTGACTTTTGAGTATTTATGTGAATCTATTATAGATATCATACAGCATAAAGATGATAAAGATTATGATATTGTTAATTCAATTTATGAAAATATTTATAAGCCATTTTTAAAAACAATGTTAGAACATCAAAATGACTTAATAGAAACTATTTCAAATCTAATGAAATATGGAACTAAGATAACTTTATGTAATGAAGATTTTAAAAATGTAAAAGCTGAATTAATAAAGAAATGTGCTAAAGAAAAACCTAATACATTATATGAATATAATGTTTACTATATTCATAATAATCAATTTTATGTATTTAAAACAGCTGCATTAAATGAAATAGATGCAAGATATAGAGCATCACATGCATTACGGATATATGAAGATCTTAAAGATCTTAAAATTTATGATGTTGTAAAAGTATAATATATTTGATTTTTAGCTTAAAAAAATAAGAAATTATAATTATGGAACTTATAATGCAAGACAACGGATTCTGTCAAGGAATTAAAATAAAAAGGAATCCAACTTGGGAAGAAACAATATATTGTTTAACTGAAATCCTTGGATTTAATTTAGATTATTTGGAAGATTTATTTTCTGATGATATATATCTTGAAGAGTTTAATGAAAGAAAAGATGAAATACATGAAACATTTATTAATTTCATTACAGGTGATTGTGATTGGTATGGTCTATGTCAAGATATATATTGTGAAGAAGATAATGATGATTTTACACTTGGAATTTTTGTTAAATTGATTCAATATCTTGAAGAAAAAGAAATTGTTTAAAGTTTAAAATTTAAAAAAATATGAATAAAAATTTATATTATATAGAATGTACTTGTATTAGAGATGTAAAATTTCCAAATACTGAATTTCATATAGGAGATGTACTATATTATAACAATAATGCGTCTTCTAAGGAAATGTGGATATTTTATAACAAAAATTATAATAAAATATTTTCAGAAAAAGATGATTTATATCTTAGTGAAGCATATGAAAATGTTCAACGTTATGCAGGATTACATAAAGGATATATTCCTTTTACAAGAAAAAAGAAGAATGCAAGAATATATAAGAAATTATCTCAAGCAGAATGGATTAAATCTATAATTGAAAGAAGAGAAGATTTCAAATGTGAGATTAAAGAAATTAAAGTAATATATGAAAATGAGAACATGTAATTTAAAAATGAGTGATGAATGCTATGGTTGTGGATATTATGGCAGTGGTGATGTTGAAGGATGTATGTTAACAATTCAATTTCATCTTAAGCATCCTAATCATACAGATGAGGAATATGAGCAATATATGATTGCTAATAATAGAAAAAAACGTGAATTATTATGATATATTTGATTTTTAGTTTATTCATTTTATACACAATATTATGTTGTTTAGATGGACCTGACTTAAAGCCTAAATGGCAGAATTGGTTAGGTCATAAGTTGCATAAATATGCTGATAATTATGTTAGTTATGCACCAGTAGAGACTTTTTCTTTACCAAAATATGAAATTCCTATTTATGAGACAAGATATGTTCCATTAAAGATTCAAAGCTATGCAAGAGTTTCAGAAATTGCAGAAATGGAATTATATGGTTATTTAAAAGAAAAGGATAGATATTTGGAATTAGTTAAGAAAAATTGTATAGAAGGATTGTTAGATCAAATTAGAGAACATCAAGACGAATTAATAAATATAGAAGAAATTAGAAATCCTTATGATGAAACTATAGATATTAGAGCAGAAATACAAGTATGTACTAAAAAGGAAAATTACAGATGTTATTCTAATATAGATTATTCTGAAGCATTTAATAACAATTTTGGAGATTTAAGATATGATAGACAATATATCTTTTGAACAATATAAAAAATATAGAGAATATATTGAAAATGAAATTTTGAAATTAACGGGAATACCTAAAAAATATTTAAATGAAAATAAAGATGAAAGATGGACAGAATATGACTGTCGAGGAGATGCAAACAGAGATTGAAAAAATGATACCAACTTCTGAACAAATTTTAGAAGCATTAGATAAGAAAATAGTTCAATCAGAAAATATTATAAATGGATTAACTATATTTAAATATGATGAAGAATATAATAAAGGCTATAACGATGCTATAGATGATATATGTAATCGCATTGAAGATGGGGATTTATGGGATTATATAAAAACAAGTCAATTAAGTGATTTTGAAATTCTTAAAGGCATAGATTTTGATAATATGAAAGAAGATTTACAAAAAATGAAAAAAGAATAAGATTATGGAAAAGTTTTATTGGAATACTATAAGAAATGCAAAGTATAATTATAGAGATACTTATGAAAAATATCAAAATAGTAAAGAATATAGAAATGAATGTCATAAATATAATAATGATGATAAAGAATAATTATGAAAACTTTAAATGAATATTTAAAAGATGAAAAGATAAAAGATAGTATAGATGAAGATTTATTGTTAGATTATTTTAATTTAGATAATAAAGATAAGTTAGATAAATGGTTATTTGAAACTTATGAAGAATGGTTAGAATCAAACAATTATATTGATGAAAATAAATTTTATGAACACTATAAATATTCAGAAATATTTAATGATGTTCCATCATATTGGTTTTATCAAAAAGTACTTTATGAAAGATTAGGAGATTCTATAAAAACTACTTCAAATATATTTTATAAATTATTAAGTAAAGTAAAAGGTATTGAAGCTATTGATATTTTATCAGATTATATTATTAAAATATTTTATAATGATACTTTCAATAAAAATTCAGAAGAATTTCAATCATTAATGAATTTTGGAAATTATTTTATTCAAAGTGAACAAGAAAATAATTCATTATGTATAGAAGCAAGAATTCCAAAAGAAATTAAAAATTATGATTTTGATTTTCTTTATCATGTTACATTTAAATCAAATTATCATAAAATAAAAAAATATGGATTAACTCCAAAAAATTCATCTGAGTCAATTAATCATGATTATAAAATATATTTATGGAGTCCTAATACGAATATAAATACAATAAAAACATTTGGTAGATTACAAGCAAGACTAAAAAATAAAGAAGATTTTATAATATTAAAAATTGATTTAAAAAAATTTAATAATGATCATTCTAAAAAAATAAAATTATTTGGAGATCCAGAATATACTAATAAAAATGCTTTATTTACATTAGAAAATATACCATCAAAATATATAAGTGAATATGAAGAATAATTATGAAATATATACACAAGAAAACAGGAAATCCTTATCGAATAGTAACTGATAAGTTTATGTTTAAACAAGATGGCAAATGGATTAAGAATCTTGTATTATATGAGACTCTTTACGATAATCCAGATGGTAAATATTTTGGCAGAACACGAGAAGACTTTAATAAAAATTTTGAAATAATAGAAAATGAAAACAAGTGAATTTGGTAATGCATGCTTTCTATATAAATTAGGAAATGCGCCTGAAGCTCATTATAATAGTGATGCAGAAAGAGTATTCATTCACAGTGGTTTTATAACTGGAGATGGATATACTCAGTTATTGGGATTTGTAGATGGTAAACTATATAAGTCTACAGGATATGGAAATTTCTGTTATGGTGCTGATGTTAGATTGGCCACACCAGCAGAAATATTTGCATTTATAAATGCTATACATAATTATGATAAACCTATAGTAGCTTATTAATATGAAAATAAAGGAATATGATTATAGTTGGTGTCCTGAAGGAATGGATGAACAATGTATAGAATTATGTCGTGTATTAAATCAATTGCCTGGTGTAGAAACACATGAATCATGCAAAGGCCATGGTCAACATCCTTATTGGATATTTTTTAGATGTACTAATTTAGGAACACTTTCAAGGTTGGGCAGAGTAGTTGCAAGAAACTATTCTGACAATAATTGGGAAATAGTAGTTGATTCTGTTGATGGTGATCCGTATGGATGTTTTTGGTTAAGAACTAAATCTATACTTACTGATGAGAAATTACAAGAGTCATTAAAACAATTAATAGATTCTATTTATTATTGGTTTGATAATAATTTTGATGAATATTTCTCATTTAAATATTAAATTTTTTAAAGTTTTAACTATATTTATAATGTAACAAAAACATAGTTAAAATGGCAAAAATTCAGATCTTATAATTAAAAAACTTCAGTACTTGTCTGGAGTTATGGAATTTTCATTTTTATGAACAAAAGTGATGGTTATTGTGGCATATTAAGTGATAATACATTTATAAGAAGTACTGGAAATAATAAGTGGGCAGAAGGTCTACATCTAGCAACAAAAGAACAGCGTGAACTTTTGTTTACTAAAATGAAAGATGGGTTATGAATTTGACTATATTAAAAAAGGATATGCTATTAAAATAAATTATTAAATTATGACACAAGAACAAGAAATATTATTTAAAAAGAAAGTTTGGGATTATCATATTACTGAAAATACAACAGAATATGAAATTGTTAAGTATTTCTACGAACTTGGATTTACAGCACAGAAAAGAGGATAGAAATATGAGGTATAAGATATATACAAGAGAGGAATATTTACAGTGGTGCCAAGAAAACAAAGTAAAGAATCCTCTACCAGAATATAAGCGTAATAAAATGACAGAAAGTGGTTATCCTACACACCCTTACGATCCATATTTTTAAAAGAATAAAGTTATGAAACAATATATAGATAAATCAGAATTATTAGAGGAGTTAAAAAGGTGTGAAAAAATATGTGAGGATTACATGTTATCACATAAAGATGTTGTAAGCCAAGGTATTGCGAACGCAAAAAGAGCAATGTGTCAGCATATTATAAAGATTATCAACACCCTTGAAACAAAAGAGGTGGACTTGGAGAAGGAAATTAAGCGTTTTACTATGTCTAAGGAACTTTATGAGAGTGATAGTGTAATAAAAGCAGTTGCTGAACATTTTTATGAACTTGGAATGCAAAAATCAAAAGGAGAATAGAGGTATGACAATTAATGTTGATACTGGTGAAATTGATAAAGAGTGTGTATTAAATCGTAGTTATGCATGCAGTGGTTGTATAAATTTTTATGATGAAAGTGATACTGTATGTAAATGTGGTTGTATTCATTATTTTAGAAAATTATGACGCGGGAAGAAAAACAAAAAATATTTGATTGGTTTTTACTTAATTTTGATTCTTATGTTCATTGTTATGCTTATACGGCATCAGGAGAACAAATTGAAGTAGATGAGCCTCTTGAAGACTATGATATTGATTGGGTTAAAATGGAAGAAGATTTTAATGAAACTTTTTAATTATGACACAAGAAAAAGAAATTCCTGGACGTAGAATTACAGATGAATATTATGCAGATGGAGAATGGTATTATAAATATAAAATTTATAAAAAATGACACAAGAAGAAAAAGCAAGAGCCTATGACAAGGCTATTGAAAAAATCAAGTATGTGATGGAACATGGTGTATCACCGACTTTCAACAAGGAAGATTTGCAAGGCATCTTTCCCGAACTCAAAGAGAGTGAGGATGAGAAGAATATTAAAGATTTAATTGATGAGTTGAAATTGTCTTTAAGAGCAGCTAATTGTCAAAATGATGCTTGCGGAGGAGGACACGAAAAAAGGATTGCTCTTTTAGAGTGGGCAATTGCTATTCAAAGTTCATGGCAAGGAGGATTACTTGATATAGATGGTAAGATATTTGAAAATGTAGTTAACGAATGTATTGAATATGGAGGAGATCCATCAGGATATTATGAAATAAAATATTAAAATAAAATATTAATGAATTATGAAAATATTAGAAAACCCGAAAATAAAAATGCCGTCAGATATAGACGAGCAGTGTATAGAACTTTGTGACATTCTTAATAGACTTCCTTTTGTTGAAACAGTTGAAAGTTGTGCAGGTCATGGTGAACATCCATATTGGGTATTCTTTAAATGCGTCGATATTGGAGTATTAAGCAGACTTGGGAGAAGCGTGGCAAGAAACTATTCTGATGGAAATTGGGAGATTATAGTAGATTCTTGTGATGTTGATCCTTATGGAATGTTTTGGTTAAGAACTAAATCTATACTTAAGGATGATCAATTAAATGAGTCATTAAAACATTTAATAGAAAATATTGAATATTGGTTTAATGATACATTTGATAATTATTTTAATAACAATAAGAAAATGAAGGATTAAATAAAAAATTAAAAAATATAATAATATAATAAATTAACATTATTTTTTGTAATTATGGACTACAAAGAAATACTTAAAGGAATTGTGAATATCATTAACACTACCGAAAAGAGTGATATTGGTTTTGCAAATATATGTACTTATATTGGTGAGAATTGTCCTGAACTTACAGAGTCTGAAGATGAGAAGATTAGAAAAGAACTAATATCTTTTGTAAATAATGATGGATGGAAATTTACTAAACTTACAAAAGAAGAAAAAGAATCTTGGATTGCTTGGCTTGAAAAGCAAGGTGAGAAACCAAAGAAAGTTTCAATTTGGAAACATTGGAAAGACGGAATTGCAGGTAATGGAGAAGGTAAACAAATCTATTTAATAAAGGCTGGTAACACATATAACCTCAGTTCTTGCCTTTGTTTTGAATGTGATTATATAGAACTTTCTGAATTAGATAATTTATTGGTTGAAAAGCAAGCACCAAAGTCAAAGTGGACTGATGAAGATGATTATAATGTTCAATGTTGTATTGCCAAGGCTGAAAGTGATATTGCAAATGGTAATCTTGGAAGAAACAAAATTCTAATTGACTGGCT
>Ga0247609_10004669_pt1 | contig 13582 bp, 16 predicted proteins | sample 172DNAGHGlowgp2_FD_193487 | JGI IMG/M metagenome (GOLD analysis project Ga0247609, IMG submission 193487) | Sheep rumen microbial communities from Palmerston North, Manawatu-Wanganui, New Zealand - 1728 DNA GHGlow gp2 | ecosystem: Host-associated > Mammals > Digestive system > Stomach > Rumen ...
ATGTTGGTTATATTTATGTAAATTTTGTTAATATTGTGAATATTTAATACAAGCAGGATTTTTGAAGGTTGACCCCGAATAATGATAGTAATTGAATAGTAATTTTCCGACAATCGGAAAGGGGTTGTGATTATGTCGGCAGAGGATAGAAGAAACGCGCGTACATTACGCGAATACAATAGATTTATTTCAGAATTAATCGGGGGTAGTAAATACGATTTTTCAGATAAAAATGAATGTGTCAACGTTCATATCCGTTACATGCTCAATCGAACTCAATCAATGTTTAAGTGGTCGGGGCTTCCTGATTCCATCCCTCAACGCAACCTTGAATTGATTTTACAATGTAATGGTTGCGCAGGATTTTACCGTTATAATGGTAATTTGTATGCATTTAGCGGGGGTTTAGGCGGTGAACCAAACTCATATTACATGCCTACAATTTTTACCATTTCTAACCCTGCTTTGAAATTGACTGTTAATGCAGAGATAGACAAAAACTGTATTATCGTTCCCAACGATTCTATGTATATGGGGCTTTTGCCTTTGTTTTCCCGTCATGCTACTTCTTTAGTAGAAAATGAACTTTCTATAATGGTTGCGCTTATTAATTCGCGTATACCTGCTTTAATTAGTTCGGATAATGACGGGGCAACAAAAAGCGCAGAAAAATATATACAGGATATAAAAGATGGTAAACTCGGTATAATTGCGTCACAACCGTTTTTTGATGGCATAAAAGCCCAACCATATGGTGCAACCTCTAACACCAACATTATAACGAATTTGATCGAATCAGAACAGTATATAAAAGCATCATGGTATAATGATTTAGGGCTTAATGCTAATTATAACATGAAGCGTGAAAGTATTAATTCGGGTGAATCACAGTTAAATGATGATGCATTGTTACCTTTGGTTGACGATATGTTGCAATGCAGAAAAAATGCGATAGAAAAGATAAATAGTATGTTTGACACTTCTATTTCTGTTTCTTTGGCTTCTGCATGGCAAGATAACCAAATCGAACTTGAAAACGCACAGGAAAACGAAATTTCCGATAATCGGAAAGATGAAGGGGGTGCAGAAAATGAAGTGTCTGAAAAGGTTGAATGACGTATTCCCTTTGGCAATAACAGGTCAAGGTATATTTAATTCCATGAATCAAATACAGGCATTGCCTTTTCCTGTTTCCCCGCTTATAATGGATATTGAATACTTTGGGAACATTTCGGGAAATAAAATTGTTTCCCCTCTTATTGATAGGATTGTTTCGGATGAAGAAATTGCACCCACCGAGCAAAACACCCTATCAAGTATAATAATATCAATGTATTACAAAAAGTGGGAAAAACTATATGATACTTTTGAATTGGAATATAACCCTATTCAAAATTATGATATGGAAGAAACAATGACAAATGACGAAACTGTGCATGAATACGGTAAAACTATACAACGCATAGACAATTTAACCCACGCTAAAACAGGAACAGAAACACAGACTGACAACCTCACAGAACAGAGAACCGACAATCTTTCCGCACAGAGAACCGATAACCTTTCCAAATCTGTTGACAGGTCGGTTACAGAAACTGACAACCTTACGGAACAGAGAACCGATAACCTTTCCGCACAGAGAACCGACAATCTTTCCAAATCTGTTGACAGGTCGGTAACGGAAACACACAACACAACTGAGACAGAAACGCCGAATTTGACTAATAACACAAATAACAAGATATTTGGGTTTAATAGTTCTACAGGTGTTGATTCTGATTCACAGGAAATGACTTCAACGGGTACAACTACAAACGCTAAAACCGGAACCGTTACAACCGACACAGACGAAACGGAAAACAACACAGGAACACAGACAACCCAAAACACAGGAACACAAACAAACGCTAAAACCGGAACAGTCACAACCGACACAGACGAAACGGAAAACAACACAGGAACACAAACAACCCTAAACACTGGAACACAGACCAATAACAAAACCGGAACAGTAGAAACGGCACACAATGTTACTGATCGTGACACAGGAACACAAAACACAGAATCAAGCGGCACTGATACTGATACACGCAATTATTTATTGCGCAGAAAAGGCAATATTGGTGTTACTACATCTCAGCAGATGATACAGGCAGAGCGTGACCTTTGGTTATGGGATTTTTTCCACACAGTGGTTTTTCCCGATGTGGATAAAGTTTTGACCATACCTATTTATTAATGAAAGGGGTTGTAATTATGGGGAATGGATGATACAGATATTTTGTGGTGGATTGCAATAATTGACCTGTTTCTATGCACACTTTTTAACATTAAATGAAAGGGGTTTATATTATGAACGGTGGATATATCATGGTTGATTGTGTGGGGCTTGACCTTACCGAAACAAATGCGCAGTCTATCCCCGGTATTTGGGATAAAGCGGTTGAGGCTATAAAGGCAGGTAAACCGATTGTCGCACATAATTGTGAATATGGTACAGGGGTTATCGTTTCCCCCGTTACTTGTTTCGGGTGGTACATTAACGATGATGAAATTGTTATCGTTGGTGCTACTTTGCACATTCACATCAAAGATGATGATACCGCAACGGTGCTTGATGTAGCATCTAACTAATACATACAACAATATAGAAAGGGGATAATATCTCATGAACGTAAATCAGATTTATCAGATTATGAACGCAGTTACCGGGGAAATTTTGGGTGACAGTACCCTTGTACAGGAAGACCTGTCAAATATTGTTGACGTTGGCGTTGCTATTTTCAACGCTTCTGCTGTTGACAATTACGTGCGTTCTCTTGTGAATCACATTGGCAAGGTTATTTTTGTCAATCGCCCCTATTCCGGTAACGTTCCTTCTGTTCTCATGGATGGATGGGAATATGGTTCTGTACTTGAAAAAATCACGGCAGAGCTTCCCGAAGCTACAGAGAATGAATCGTGGGAACTGACCGACGGGCAGAGCTATGACCCCAATATTTTTTACAAGCCCGTTGTTTCTGCTAAATTTTTCAACAAGCGGGTTACTTTTGAAATTCCTATGTCTTTCACTGAAAGACAGGTAAAGGAAAGTTTTTCCAACGCTGTACAGCTTAACGGTTTTCTGTCAATGCTGTATAATGCCGTTGACAAGTCTATGACTGTAAAGGTTGATGCACTTGTTATGCGGACTATTAACAACATGATTGGTGAAACAATTAATGCAGAATATGGCGCTGCCGCTTTGTCCTCTAAATCTACTGTTAAAGCGGTTAATCTGCTTTACCTGTATAATCAGCGTTATAGTAAAAATCTGACTGCTGCTAATGCGTTGACAGACCCCGATTTTATTCGGTTCGCCGCTTATGAAATGGGGGTTATGACTTCCCGCCTGTCTAAAATTTCTAATCTGTTTAATATCGGTGGAAAGGATAGATTCACCCCCGCCGATATGCTGCATGTTGTAATGCTGGCAGATTTTAAGAAAGCGGCATCTGTGTTTTTGCAGTCTGACACCTTCCACGATAACATGGTTGCGCTTCCTAATTCCGAGGAAGTCCCCTACTGGCAGGGAAGCGGGCAGGGCTACGCCTTCAGTGACATTACCGCTTTGAATATCAAAACCGCAAGCGGGGCAACCGTCAACGCTTCCGGTATTCTTGCGGTTATGTTTGACCGTGATGCTTTGGGTGTTACTAACCTTGATAGGCGTGTGACAACCAATTACAACCCGAAAGGCGAATTTTTCAATAACTGGTATAAATTCGACGCAGGGTATTTTAACGACACAAACGAAAACTTTGTTGTTTTCTTTGTGCAGTAACAACAAACGGGGGCATGTCATAGTGATATGCCCCCGCATTTTCCGATAATCGGAAAGGGGGAATAATGTGATTATTACCTTATATCGCAACAATTCGGAAAGGAATTGTGTAAACAAGGTTTTATCAAATGCAAGAATTCTAAACGGTTCTTTACGTGACGAAACGTCTATAAAAACCCCTGTTATAAAAGTAGCGGGTGACGAAAACACGGTTTTTTATAATTATGCTTTTATAGATGAGTTCAATAGATATTACTTTATAACTGATATTAAATCTATTCGCAATGGGATTTGGGAAATATCATTTTTGTGTGATGTGCTTATGTCTTTTAAGAATGATATTCTTAATTCATATGCAGTTATTGACCACACAACCGAACATGACACAAGCGATTATTTATCATCTGACATATGGACAACATTAGTAAAAGATAAAACCGATATAATTAATTTTTCCGGTTCTTCTCTGCTTGATAGCGGGGAATATATTCTTATAACGGCAGGGGGTTAATTATATGTCTGTTAATGTAGATTTGGGGACTAAACTTGATATAATAACTGATTATTACGGGGCAGGGACTATATGGGATAGAATGAGCATAGACGGGTTAAGTGCAGACCAAATTAACGCTATGTATAATTCGCTTCCTGCGCAATCTTTCTCTATTGATAGAACCCCCACGGGGTTAAATTTGGGCAGAAATTATAATAACCCGTTTGAGTTGCCAGTAGTCCCCGGAACCGATTTTGATTCTAATATCCCCGGGGGGTCATATGGTGGGGGTAATACTTTTACTGGTAATATACCGGCGAATATTATAACAGACCCCACCACGGGTTTACCTGTAAGACAAACCGCGGGTGCATTAAGTGGAAGTGGTTTAACTGTTGCCACTGTAGCCGATAAAATATCATTAGCCGTTGCCGGGGTTAATATCGGTGCTAAGTTAGGAATGGCTATAGATGATGCGTTATATAGATTGAATCCTACATGGTGGGATGAAAATTTACCAACTATAAACCCACAAACATGGAATTCATTAGTCGGCTTAAATCCCGTTGGTGATTTTTTCTTACGTGTATTGTTTGGAATTAATGGTAATCAAATGACGGGATATATTAGCGCTGATATGTTAGCATATTACTATCAGTTAATGCGCGACAGTGGATTTTTTAATACAGGCGGTGCAGAGGCCACACCCCCGGCAGGTGCACAGCATAACCCGTTTACGGGTAATATTAAATTAGTTACTGGTAACGTTTTAGTAATACCTGCAACTGGCACTTGGAATTTTTTGGTTGAAATGGGAAATGCAGAATATATAGTTATAGAATACACTACAAATAGACTTGAAATTGTTGCTATAAGTAGGGCATCATTCACAGGGCACTTAAAATATATATCTAAAAGTACTGGTGAAATTGGGGCCACAAATGATTATAATTCTAATGCTAACGTGAGTGAAATTTCTGGCAATACATATTACAGCAGTCCATTGTATACATCTTTTCGCCCTTCTACTATTAGTAATTTATCTGATTTACGTACACAAGCTAATGATGGGTATACAGACCCTAAATATATACCTCCATTAGTTTTCGATGGTACAATAACACAAACCGGGGGCCATGAAGGTGTTACACCTATGCCGGGGGCAACTCAATACCTTCCTACTAATATAACAGGTCAAACACCACAAGAAGTTGGTCAACAGTTAAGGCAACAATATCCTGACCTTTATCAGGATGCTATAACAGAGACAACTATGCAGGATGATGGGACGACCACTACAACAGAATACGTCCCGATTCCATGGGTTACAGAAAGTCTTGACCCCGAGCAACCAACAACTGGTGAAGGTAAAACCCAAACCGATACACAAGTTGATGAAGAAACAGGGCAACAGACATTGCCAACAACCCCGCAAGATGAACAGACACAACCCCCGGATACTGGTGAAGGTTCAACACCAATTCCCCCCGTCCCTACTGGCTCAGCTTCTTCTTTGTGGGCTGTTTACAATCCGTCACAAGGTGCATTAAATAGCTTTGGCGCGTGGTTGTGGTCAAGTGATTTTGTAGAACAGCTTAAAAAACTGTTTGCTGACCCCATGCAAGCTATTATAGGTGTACACAAAGTTTTTGCTACACCCCACACAGGCGGGTCACAAACTATAAAATGTGGTTATCTTGATAGCGGTGTTTCTGCACCTGTAGTAACAAGTCAATACACAACTGTTGATTGTGGCTCTGCTTCTTTACGGGAATACTTTGGTAATGTGTTCGATTATGACCCATTTACTAAAGTATCAATTTTCCTTCCCTTTATCGGGATTGTACCTTTGAATACGGCAGACGTTATGCGCTCAACTGTTTCCGTTAAGTACAAAGTTGACGTTATAACGGGGGCATGTTTGGCAGAGGTAAACATTTCCCGTGACGGTGGCGGGGGTATATTGTACACTTATGGCGGATCGGCTATAGTTACATACCCTGTTTCAAGCGGTAGCTATGTCGGGGCTGTACAGGCTGCACTTTCAACCGCTATTGGTATAGGTTCTGCTATTGCTACTGGTGGCGCTTCTTTGGGTGCATCTGCTGGTATGGTGTTGGGTGGCCTTTCCCGTGCTAAAACACAGGTACAGCATAGCGGACAATTCAGCGGGTCGAGCGGGGCCATGGGTGGCAAAAAACCCTATCTAATTGTTAGTAGACCCCAAACGCGCACACCGTCAAAAATTGGCGAATATATGGGTATTCCGTCAAACGCTATACACAAGTTGTCAAGCTGTGCAGGATTTGTAAAGGTTAATGAGGTTCACATTAAATCTAAATCAGCATATGATAATGAGATACAAGAGATTGAAAGTCTTTTGAAAAGCGGTGTAATTATCTGAATAATTCCGATTATCGGAAAATCAAAAACTTTCCGATAATCGGAAAATTATGAAAGGGGGTTGTCATTATGACACCTGAACTTATGGCAAGTATTAAAGAACTTATTACAGTTATTGGTTTTCCGATTGTCTGTGTGATTTTTATGTGGCGAAAAATCACAGACAGCGACGAAAAACAAACCGCTTTGCTTACGGAATTGACTATAGCAATTAAGAATTTGACCGAATATATAAAGGATAAAGGGGGTATCAAATAATGTTGACTGGTGGACAACTTGCGTTGTATTGCCTTGAAATATATAGGCATAAAGGGCATTGGTGTTATTGGTATGGGACATATGGTAATCAATGCACCATGAAAAAATATGAAAGTAAAAAACGTCAATATCCGTCACATTATACTGAAAAAAGAAAATCGGGATATATGAAAGATATTGAACTAAAGCGCAGATGTGCCGATTGCGTGGGAATGATTAAATCATTCTTTTGGACAAATGGCATATATAACAGTGACCCCGAATATGCTATCAATCATTGCCCCGATAAATCGGCAAATGGCCTTTTCAAGATGTGCAAAAAAACGGGGGATATAAAATCAATCCCTGATATTCCCGGTTTGGTTGTTTGGAAAGATGGACACATCGGGGTATATGTTGGCGGGGGGTATACCGTTGAAATGCGGGGATTTGACTATGATTGTATAAAGAATGAAGTTAAAAAGGGAACGTGGAAAAAATGGGGCATGTTACCCCCTTCCATGATAACTTATGTTGAACCGGAACCGGAACCGGAACCGGAACCGGAACCGGAACCGGAACCGGAACCGGGGAAAAATGTTGTGGTAACTGGTGGGTCTGTAAATATTCGCACAGCCCCCAACACAGAAACGGGGAAAGTTTTAGGTGTTGCACATCGTGGGGAAATTCTTCCATATCAAGGTGTTATGTCTGAAAACGGATGGTATCTTGTAATTTATAAAAATGAGAATGGATGGATAAGCCCCAAATATTCTAAACTTGAATAATTTTCCGATTATCGGAAAAGCCCCCTATTTAGGGGGCTTTTTGAATATTGTTTGTCTGTCATATTCACATCGTTTTCGATATTTGCAGAATAAACAAATGTGCGGACAATATCGTTTTATCCATTTGTATATAAACCACTTAATCATATTTAGTTCACACCCTTCCCACACCATATTAAATAATTGCGTACAATTTCACCTATATCATTATTTGCATAAAATATTTTATCGCGTAAATAATATTCCGCTATTTTCTTTTCTATTTGTGTTCGTGGTTTGGTGATGTTTCGTTTAACGTTCATGCGGGGGGAATATTCTGTAGTGTAAATAAAATCCTTTTCATAATTTAGCGGGGTTGTTTTTCTGTGTATAAAGGTAAAAGTTACATCATCAATCGCTATTATCTCACATTGCAAAACATCCCCGGAAAATACTATATAATATATAAACTGTATATCTTTGGGTTTATATTTTATAGGCAAATGTGGATAAACGTCTACTTCCCATGCACCCCCGGTTATCATTGATAGTTTGGGGTTGTCGAAAGCAAAATATAAATCTGATTCTTTACCCTTTTTATTCGGCTTCACATATTCAACCGCTACCAATAAATCAGAATCACCATAACGATATATGTCTATGTCCCCCGGCTTCATCTGCTTCAAATGTTTTATTCCCATTTCTTCAAAATAAGGGCAATATTTATTTACTGTGTTTCCCAACATAAATATTTTTACATCTTTTCTTTGTCTGACAATGGTGCTAATAACATTCATAAATAATACAAATTCATCCGGTAAATAAGCATTACGCGATATAAATTCGTCAAAGCAAATAGTTCTTATGTTTGGGTATGATGTTGATTTATCATGTTCCATAGATGTTAATGCAAAACCATACGCGAAAGGTGTTTCATCCGTTATGCGTTTTCCATCCTCATACCGACACAAAAACCAACGGGAACCATAATAATATACCCCCGTCCATTCTCCATTAGTCATACGTGTAATTTCTTTGTTTGACACTATAGCGTCAAACATGGTTACACCACGTTTACCTACAAAATCATCACGCCATCTGCGAATAATCGCAAGCTGTGAACCGTCTTTAACATATTGCGTCAACCCGTATTTTAATACCGCATATGTCTTACCGTTAGAACGTTCACCAAATACAATGTTATATTGTGCTTCTTTTGCCAATATGGCTTTTAAGTCATAAAATCTCATTCGTAACCTGACCCCCTTATCATTTTTATCTCTGCTAAATACTCAATAAATTCCCTAATCATTGACATGCAATACGGGGAATTGCTTAAATGAACAGATGATTTTTCATAATATTCCCCGTCATTTCCTAAATAATCAGTTATCACCCCCGATTGAATATCGTCAATATATGTGTGTGTTTTCTTACCTGTAAATTCCCCCGGTATATCCATTCCGTTTCTAAAATACTCAAACGGGGTTTTTGTTTGGCTTAATATATACGGAACACACACAGATTTATTTAACCCTGATACAGTTATATTTATTCCTTCATCTGTTTCAATCATATAACGCTTTGCCCCTAAAGTCTTAAATCTTTTATATGTCCCTTCATTTTCCCAAACACCAACGGGCTTTTTTATTCCTTTTATGGTTTGTGGGCTTGCATATGAAATAGGTATTTTGTAACGGGTTAGCATTTCACACACTTTATAATAAATAGCATGATTATACTTTTCTATATATTCTTTGTGTTTTTCTGCGTTTACTACTTTTATACTGTCTGTGTCTGAATATATATAATCATTCCCAAATTCAAGAATACCTGTAAATAGGTTTTTTCGCGCGTATGCAGTAACCCAAACACCCCACGGATAAAACAAAAATCTATTTCTGTTTTTATTATATTTAGATATTACTGTTTCTGCGTCTGTTTCTTTGGGTTTTTCGTTTTTTCGGGTTAATTCCCCCGGCCACATATTATTTATATACTCTATTTCTTCTCTTACAATATCAGTAACTGTCATACCATAACACGCATTTATCATTTCTTTAGATTGTAAATACTCAATTTCAGACCCTTTTACACCTTTTAATTCTGTTTTGTCTTTATATAGTTTAAGAATAGACAAAACAAAATCTTTGGGTAAATAGCCTTTTCTATACCTGCGAAAATTCGCTATTTTTATATCACCCCATTTATAAAACTTTTCTATTATAAAATAATCCTGTTCTGTTACTGTTATTTTCAAATGTTCAGCTTTTACTACTCTACCATTAGCGCACACAACACCTTTTAATTCCCTGCATCTGTAACGTGATATATAATTTTCAAATAATAAAACCGATTCAACCCCCCATAGTTCTAACTCAAACAAACAACAAAAATTTTTTAAGTTATACATAAATTCATCATATGTAATAGGCAATTTTACTATTTCAGATGAACACATAGGAAATTTTTCCGAAAGCATTACGGCAGGATATGAGGATGTAAAGTCAAACGATGTTACATTATCAACAGTTTTCCCAACATAAAACGGATTTGCGTGGGTAAATCCCCCTTGAAAACCCCGCTTTAACTGATAATATTCTTCAACTGATAAATTCATTCTACGCATTATTTTGTGGTATGCTTCTTCTTTTGCGCTATCTTTTATGGGTATACCATTTTCATAAAAACAGTTATTTCTGCAATATTGACGTACATAACCCGTTTTTGTGTATGGTATATTATTTATACCGTTTTCATTGTCGATTTTCTCTTGTATGTATGCAACTATTATTTTTACATCGTTCAAACAATATTGTATTTCCTCATTTGATAACGGGGTTTTACTGTGTCGAATTAAATCATAATCCAAATCACCCACCAATTTTTTTATAGTATATTTTGATAGGTGCTTTTCTGCGATTGTTTCAAGTTTATACCCTGATAATAAATAACTACATCTAAACTCTATACCGCGATTTGTTACGGCATAAATAGGGGTTCTACTTTTAGCAGAAAAAACATTATCCCAAACAAGCCATTTTCTAAAGAATGAAAAATCAAACCCTAAATTATGGACATAAATAATTATTCGCAGTTTAGGGGATAGATTAAAATACTCTGCTAATAAATCCATTAGCTTTGTAAATTCTTCCCACGTTCTACCTAACACACAATAACCGCATATTGAGAACGTCCACACATACATTATAGCTACTTTTTCGGGTTCTGCACTATTTTCCGATTGTCGGAAAAATGAGGTTGTTTCAATGTCGAACGCACAAGCAATATTATAGTAATGTGTTTTGCGTCTTTCCCCTACAATCTGTAAATCATCACAAATTTTATAATACACTTCATTAAATTGATTCACTGTATAATAGTTAGTTAAATCCAAAATAGCTTGCAGTACCTTCATATTGTGACCCCCCGGGTTGATAGTACCTGTTCAAAATACTAACAACATCATCACTTAATTCCGTTGTGGTCATTTGATTATCTGCTAATCCTATGTTGAAATTTTTGAGATTTTTATATCTCAATGCGCGCGATTGATAGTCGGGTGACTCATTGATTATCTTACCAAACGTTTTAATCAATTCTGTAAAATCTGACTTATTAATATCTATTCCGAAAACATCTTTCAAATTCTTTCGTGTTTCTTCCATGTATTCACGCGCGCCTTTGAATGTGCTTGTTTTATCCTGTAGGAAATTGGAAACGCGCCTAAATTCTATCTGTAATTCCAATTCGGATTTACCACGGGTTGAGAATTTACCCCCACTGTCTGTTGCTTCAATGTATGCGGGGGATACTAATTCAGATTGAGACATGCGTTTTAATCGCTTATTTGCGGCACTTGCCAACTTTGACACAGCTTGACGCAATTCAGTTTTAGACAGATGTGAGAATTCGTCAATATCCATTGAAATAATATCATGTATTGACTTTCCCGCGAATGGGTTTTTTCTACTCAATTGCTTCACCCCCCAAAACTTGATTTAATGACATACCATGTTTTAAGTACCATAGAAAAATCATGGTGGAATCGTTTCGACCTGTTTCAAATGCAGAAACGTTACTAACAGAAAACCCCGTTTCTATAGCTACATCTTTTTGAGTGCTTTTCAAAACCTTCTTTCGATAATAGCCACACCTATGACCGACAACCAGCATATTTAGCATTTTATCACCCCTCTGCTATTAAATTATGCCCCCGGTTATGTGCCGGGGGCCATTTCCGATTATCGGAAAATCAATCGTAATCGTCCAGTGAATGGTCAACATATTCGGGGCCATTCTTCCATGCAGACACCCACAAAGTCTTAGACTGTCTGATTTCTGCTGTGTTGGGGTCGGTGTATTCGCGGGTTGACAGGTTTGCGTCTGCCTTATCTACAATGATATTGCAAGGGCAGTTTTCGGGACGGGGTTGTCCGGCAGCATCCCTAAATTTCACCTGTACAGGTGTTTCCCTACCATCACGGGAAACAAGGGTTGACAGATAGTTGTAAAAGGTTTTACCTTCTTTGGTCTGGCGCTTCTTTGCAAAAATTGTCAACTGCATGGTCTATACCTACCTTTCATTACATATAATAGTGTTCCATGGGCAACCATTCGACAACGGTTAGTAAGGGCCATTTACCCTTTCTCATTTCACAGATTGTGCTTTCACAATCTACCGTCACCATGTAGGGACATGCGGGAAAATCGCGCACTCCATAGGGTAGCGCAATTTCAACCCTTGTAAAACCACTGTCTGCGAGTTCGACAACCCCTTGATAGATTTGGGGCTTACCGGGAACCTTTGGAAGCTTCCCGGTAATAGTGACAATTGCTCTGTTGGGTAACATTGTATTACATCCCCTTCCCTTCTTTATCGAAAACCACAAACCCACGGGCTTTAATTTCCTCAATTAATTCCCCGGTTGTGATTTTGTCGAACGTCATGCGCAACCATTCCTCATGCGTGGGGGTTGCGGGTTCTTCCTGTTCTTCCTGTTCGGTTGTGGGTTCTTCTTCCTGTTCCGGTTCTTCCTGCTTCTTAAGGTCTTTAATAACCTTGGCAATAGCGGTTGAGGTCATATCAGGGGTTATCACCTTACTGTCAACCAGTTCTTGCGCTTTGTCATGTCCAGCAGGAAGCATTTTCATTACCTGTGTAGTCGTGAAATTTGCTTCTGAATTTTCGGGAAGAAGGTTGCACTCATAACCGGTTATTCTTCCCTTTTCGGTAGTCAATTCGCGGGTGTATTCCTTACCAATACGGAGAAGGTCGTAGGAAGTGGTTTTCTTGATGTTGAAAGCGCGTTGTGTCCATTCGTGGACGTTGGAAAAACCATCCTCTTTGTAGAGTTCTTCCAGGTCTACCTCTGCAATAATTGCCCCGATTTGGAACCAATTATTCTTGATTCTTCCCGCAATCTGCATAATCTGCATGGTTGCGTTCTGTAGCTTCTTGTTGATGAAGCTAAGAGAGTTGCGTTCGTTGGTGTTAATCATCATATCCATAGGTTACTCTCCTTCCTGCCCGTATTGCCGTTAGCACAGCATAATTATTGTTAGCAGTTAAACATCTCTGCATAAACCCTGATACCATAACCGGTTGATTCAATGATATATTCACGACGTGCTGTGTCCCAAATACCAAACCAATTTTCACTAATCTGCTTAACCTCGTACCGCTTCATTGTTACTACCCCTTTCTGTGTTTTCCGATTATCGGAAAATCTTTTGTATTAACTTTGGGAACCAAAGATATATATTCGATAGTTAGGTGCCTAAATCCTGCATGATTTTTCAAGTTTTCATAATTTTACCATTTTGTGCAATCTGCACAAATCCACATCTTTCCCCCAC
>Ga0247609_10004670_pt1 | contig 13579 bp, 8 predicted proteins | sample 172DNAGHGlowgp2_FD_193487 | JGI IMG/M metagenome (GOLD analysis project Ga0247609, IMG submission 193487) | Sheep rumen microbial communities from Palmerston North, Manawatu-Wanganui, New Zealand - 1728 DNA GHGlow gp2 | ecosystem: Host-associated > Mammals > Digestive system > Stomach > Rumen ...
CATCATGATTAATGTAAAGCCTTTGGAGTGAGATTGTTTTTGTTGTGATCGATGCATCTTCTTTTTCATAGCTATAGGTTAGTGTAGTATGGTCACCGTTCCGGCCAGTGTCTTGGGCTTTGGGGTGCAGGTTGTTTTGTAACGGATGAGATAGACGTAGGCTCCTTCTTGGCAGGGTTGGCCGCGGAGGGTGCCGTTCCAGCCCTCGGTGAGGCCGTCGAAAGTGTGGATGCAGTCGCCCCAACGCTGATAGATAGAGACGGTCATTTCAGTGATGTTTTGGCTCTGGATGCGAAAGATATTGTTGGTGGGTTGGAACGGTGTGAAGACGTTGGGAATCCAGATGAAGGGATGACAATTTTCGCCCACAAGGAGGGTGTGGATGATGCTGTCGCAGCCCAAAGTGGTTTGGAGGGTCCTGTCAAATTGGTCTCCGATGGTGTATCTCTGTCCGTTGATGGTGGTGTCGAGCTGTTCTCCGTGGAGACGGAGGGTGTCGAAGGTCTCGTAGGAAGGATAATATAAGATTTTTAGGTGTACAGTGCTGTCGCAGCCATCCGAAGCAGTAAGATGCACTTCGTAGCTGCCTGGCACGTCGAAAACGGTGTCCATCCATAGGATGAGATTGTCGCAACTTGCCGTGTCGAAGAATGTTTCATAGCCTTCGGACACGGAAAGCTCCAGATGTACGGTGCTGTCGCAGCCGTCGGAGGCGGTATAGTGGAATACATAATTGCCCGGTACGTCCAGTGCTGTGTCTTGCCACTGATAGGGGCTGACACAGGAGCTGTCGTATATGCTGTCTTGATACCCTTCGGATAAGTGCAGGGAAAGGTATACGTTGCTGTCGCATTCGTCGGAGGCATAGTAGGTGAGGATATAGTCGCCGGGAACTTCGAAGGTCGAGTCCTGCCACAGAAAGGTGCTGGTGCAGACACTGGTGTCGATGGTGATTTCATAACCGTATGATATATCTAGGTTGAGATGTACCACGCTGTCGCAACCTTCGGCGGTGGGGTAGTGCAGTGTGTAGGAACCAGGAATTGCCAATGTGGTGTCGCCCCATGTGACAAACCTTTTGCAGAAGGCGGTGTCGATGGTGTCCAGCTGGGTGACTTTTCTCGATAGGTTGACACAAACGATGCTGTCGCAACCGCTGGCGGCAGGGTAGTGGAGGGTGTGGAAACCGGGCACGGTCAGCGTGGTGTCGCCCCACAGGATGGTGTTGGCGCAAAGGGCCGAGTCGACGGTGTCGCGCGAGGACACAATTTTGGTGAGCGTGACAAAGAAGAGGGTGTCGCAGCTGTTGGTGTCGTTATGTTGCAGTAGGCGATATGTCCCTGGCACTGGCAGTATCAGGCTACCCCAAAAAAAAACATTGGAACAGAGTGAGGTGTCGAGGGTGACAAGGTTGACGAGTGAATTGGTGATGGTGGTGTCGGTGCCGCCAAGCGACATGGCGTAGGCTTCCCAGTTTTCGCCAAGACCGTAAGTATAGGCACTGAAGCCCGAGCCTGTGGTGGTGAGGGCATGGGCTGAATTGGTGATGCTTTGTCGAATATAGCTGTAGTTGGTGCCGGGGAAAGGTGAAAAACCTGTCAATGGGTTGCCGTCCAATTTCAAAAGTGCGGTTTCGGCCGTGGGTACTACCACGTTGACATAGTATTTGCTGGTTGCGGCGGGGCGGCTTCTGACCGGGAAGCAGGGAAAAGTGCAGGCTTTGGTTGTCTGGTTGATGGGGTTGGGGGCAAACATGGCCACGTCGCCCCAGTCACCGCCGGTGCTGGAGTTATGGCGGCTGTCGAGGTATTGGTATAGGGCTGCGGGGTGCGAGGTGGTAACATGGGCAGGAGCATTCAGTTTGAACTGATAGGTCTGCCCAGCATTGATAGTGGTAAGGAGGTTTCCGTTGCGGTAAATCTGGCAGTTGTCGCTTGGGGAAGTGATTCGCACATAGTCGGCGGTATCGTGCCAGGCGGTGGGTGTGAGCAGCCACTCGGTGCTATAGGCCGCAATGGGCAAGTTTTGATGGTAGGTTTCGTCTGACGAGGTGTTGTTTTCATAAGGCATATTGGTTGCCGATGCGCCCGAAAAGACGGCGATTTTCTTGCAGTCGCGAGCTCTGACCGTGGTGCCGCTGAAGTCGCCCTGCTGGTGGGGGCTCTGCACCTGGAATACCTGCCCGGCATTCAGGGTGCGGGTGATGGTGGAGCCAGAAGCAATGCCAGTAGAGGTAGAGTTGGTGAGCACCATGTCCACCACGGTGCCGTCTTCGATGGCCAAGACACTAAATTGTGCATGAGATTCTTGGGAATAGCTGTGGTCCACAGGTGTGGTCTGCACGATATAGTGTGTGCCGAGGTTCGTGGACGGAAGTATCAGTGAGGCATCGCAGGAAGAGGCCGTTTGGCTGGATAGGTACGACCAGAGCTGCACCGTGTCGGTGGAGGTGACGTGGAGGCCGGTGTTGCTGATGATGCATGACCCCGCCTGCCAGCATTGCACGTTGGGTAGCTGATAGGTGGTGATGCCCCCCGCGGCTATGGTCATCGTGTGCGACCAGCCGGTATTGGGGTTCTCTATTGTTATCGAGCAGCTGCGCGGACCGGAGGCTGAGAGGTAATAGCTGTCCACATCATTGTCTAGCCAACAGGGCATCATTGCCACCCAGAAATCGGTCCCTGACGTGGTGAAGCTCTGTGCCCTGCTGACCGATGAGGTCGCCAGCAGTAGGCACAGCCATAGCAGCGGCACCTTTCTCCGTCTTGAAGGCGTCCCCGGCAAGTGGGTGTATCTGTTTGTTGAGTTTTCCATATTTGTTTTCTTTTGATAACTATTTGGTCACAGGATAGGCTATGCGAGCGTGGTAGATGCTCATCATCTTCGACTTCAAAATCTTGCGTATGCGGTCTATGTCGCCGAAGGTGAGGTTGCAGTTGCGGAACTGGTTGTTGCCGATTTTGTCGTCGATGATTTGGTCCACCTTTTTGTCTATGGAGTCTTTGTCGTGCTCCTTCATGCTGCGGCAGGCGGCCTCCACGCTGTCTACTATCATCACCACGGCCGTCTCGCGCGAGAAAGGTGTGGGCCCGTTGTAGCGGAAATCGTTTGCATCAATGGTCTCGCCTGGGTGGGCCTCCTTGTATTTGGTGTAAAAATAGCCCGTATAGGTGGTGCCGTGATGGGTGCGGATGAACTGCTGCACCTCGTTGGGCAGGTGATATTTGCGGGCTAGGTCCAAGCCGTCGGTCACGTGACGGATGATGATGGAGGCACTCTCGCGGTAGTCCAGCTCGTCGTGCGGGTTGAAGCCGCTGTTCTGGTTCTCGGTGAAGAAGAGGGGCGCACGCACCTTGCCGATGTCGTGATAGAGGGCCCCCACCTTGGCCAGCAACGCGTTGCCCCCAATCTCGTTGATGAGGTCCTCGCTGATGTTCGATACTTGGATGGAGTGCTGGAAGGTGCCGGGTGCATTGCGCGAAAGCTCGCGCAGGGCAGGTGTGTTGGTCGACGAGAGCTCCATCAGTGTCAGGCTGGTTGTGAGGCCGAAGATTTTCTCAAAGAGATAGATGAGCGGATAGGCCAAGAGGGTCAGCAGGGCGTTGAGGAAGAAGACAATGTAGCGGTCGAAGGTGATGCTGCGGAAGGTGCTCTCCTGGCTCAGCACGCCGAAGGTGTAGATGAGTGAGTAGGTGGCAAAGATGACCAGGCAGACAAAGAAGAACTTGCTGCGGCTCTCCAGATTGCGCACCATCACGATAGACATCATGCCGGCAATCAGCTGGTAGAAGATGAACTCGTAGGAGTTGGGCACCACGCTGGCCAAGATGATGATAGTGGCTATCTGCACATACAGGGCCACCCGCATGTCGAAAAACACACGCATCATGACCGGTACGATGCACAGCGGCACCACCAGCACCCAGTCGGGATTGGTGTGCACCACTGCTGCCGTCACGGCCGACATGAGCAGTATCAGCACTAGCACAAATAGCACCTTTCGGTCGTCCTCAAGCAAGGGGTGGCGGGTGTTCTGCAGGAAGAAAAAGAGGGCCACGAAGGAAATGATGCACAGCCCGAAGAGCCCGAAATAACGGCCCACGGGATTGTAATCGGCCTGGAAGTGCTTGTCGTTCTCCCTCTCCAGCGAGCCGATGATCTGTGCCTGTTCCAGCGTTACGCGCTCTCCCTGCGAGATGATCAGTTCTCCCTGCTGCACCATCTGTGTGCTGGAGCCTAGCTGCGAAAGCCTCGAGTCCAGCTCCAGTTGGGTGCGGTTGGCATCGTAGGCAATATCCGGCACCAAGATGCTGTCGCGCAGCAGCGTGTCGCGAATGTCCAGCGGAGTGATGTACTGCGCCATGTTGCGCTCCGACCCTATATTGCCGTCCAAGAGTATGAGCCGGTGGCTCTCGAAATCGGGCATGCTGTCCGGTATCTCCAGGTAGCCCGTCAGGTAGATGCTGTCGACCGTTTTGCGCAGCAGCCTCCTGTTCGCCATATAGTGGCGGCGGGTCACCTCGTCCAACCTCTGCACCGCCCGGGCATGGGCGCTCTTGTCGTAGTGGTAGTAGAGTATAGACTTACTTTTGATTTCGGCTATCTCTTGCTCGGTTTCTGACTGTGTCTTCTGAATGACGAAATCGTATGGAGCCACCAAGTCGCCCGCGCGCCAGATACCCCCGACAGCATAGTCGTAGTGAATGCCGTGGCCGCCCCTGGGGAACATGAGGGGGATCAGCGCAGCCGCAACCAACATCATGACAGACTTTGTCAGAATGGGAAGCCGTTTGATAGAGTTAGTGATGATATCCTTAAGTCGCATTTTCCTAGTCCTTTTTAAAATTGCAAAAATACAAAAAAAATCCATTATACAAAGATTAATTATAAATAGATCTCCCTTTCGCAGTATTTTGGCGCCATCCTAACCGCCACAAAGGCCCTTCGAAATCGTTAGGTGTAGCAGACTATTATACTCCCCAAATTTTAGACAACTGCAATAGGGAAAAAAGTCGTGCCTTTGCAGATTGAAAAGAAAGGAGTAGAAATGCCAAGAAAAAGTAAATTTGACGTAATGGACAAAATTTTGTCCATTACACCGACAAATAAGTTTTTTTTGTACGATTGTTTTGGTATGGTAAGGTGGTTTGGCGGCCGGTTTCCTCTGTAGGGAGGCGTTTTCGGATGGGAGGGGTGGGCTTTGCCCTTCAGGAGATTGCACCTCAGTCGCTTATGGCAAACGCTCTACGGCTTTTGGGGTGTTGGCTTCATTGGACGGACAAGGGGGCTACGCCAAGTCCTCGCACAGATGCCACTGGAGGGTGTCGAATAGGGTTTCCAGGTACTTATGCAGTCGGTTCAGGTAGGTGGCTGTGGGTTTGGGCATGTTCTCGGCCGGGCCGGAATAGAGCGAGGTGCTATTGCCTCGGCGGCGGCTGAAGCCAAAGGTGTCTAAGCCGAAGATGCCCTGTTTGAAACTGTTGGCCAGCACCCAGCGGCGGTGTTCCAGCAGGTCGGAGGCAGGGGGTTCGGGTGTGCCGTTGACAATGTCGGAGTAGACTTTCTGCTGGACCTCCCACGACCTGAATCCGCGCACCAAGACCATCTTGTCGTAGTACTCGAATATGCGGTCGGCCGGGCCGAGGTGGGGACGCTCTATCATCACGTAGGCCAGGCGGCCGTAGTCGTCGCCCCAGCTGAAACAGGGGTAGGCCGTGCCGTTGAGGTCCAGGTCGGGGGTTCTCGAAAGTTCGAGCCCGTAGGCCTTGTTCATGCCCATGACGAACTGGTAGTTCACATAGCTGGTGCGGAACATCAGCACCGCCGTGTCTTCGAAGGTGAAGGTGGCGTCGGGAAGGAACTGGGAGGGTTTTTTGCGTGGCATGGGCGGCGTAGGGCTTGAGTGTCGGTGCTATAGGTGAAAGGATTGCTGTTGGGTGAAGTCGGGGCGGTAGGTGGACTGGGACGTGAGCTCCTGCACCCATCCGCGGTGGAGCCCGATGGCATGGAAGTGCTCGGTGACGCGGTCGTACTCTTCGGCGGTGAGGGTGCGCCCCAGCTGGTCGGGAAGGCCTTCGGCGGGCGGAAAATATTGTGCCATCAGGGCCACGTGGAGGTTGGTTGAGATGTCGGCTATCTGGTCCAGCACGGCCAGCGAGTTTTCCACCTGTCCGGGCAGCACCAAATGCCTCACGATGATGCCGCGGTAGGCCAGGTCGCGGTCGTCGGTGGGCAGCGCCGAACCTTTCTGGGCGTACATCTCTTTCAGCGCCTCCAGTGCCACCGAGGGGTAGTCCTCGGCATGGGAATAGCGCAGGGCCAACGCTGGGTCCATGTATTTGAAGTCGGGCAGATAGATGTCGATATAGGGAGCCAGCATACGAAGTGTTTCTACGGTGTCGTAGCCGCCAGTGTTGTAGACGGTGGTGGGGGAGAGGCCGCGCCGATGCAGTCCCTCCACGATGGCGGGAATGTGGTTGGCGTAGTGCGACGGGGTGACGAACCCCACGATGTTTTCGGTCTGGGTGAGCACCTGTGCGATGCCCTCCACGATGGCTTCCACGCCCCGGAAGCGGATGAGGCCGGCGGCGCCTGCCGCGGGCGAACTGATGTCGCCGTTCTGGCAGTAGATGCACTTGAGGTTGCAGTGGGCGAAGAAGACGTTGCAAATGCCTTTGCTGCCGCATAGGGGCGGCTCCTCGCCTTGGTGGACGCAAATGGTGGCCGCCTCGGGCTCGGCGGAGGCTCCGCAAAACCCAACATTTACAAGACGGTCGGCCTTGCAGGCACGTGGACAAAGGATGCAATTCATGTTTGCAAAATTACGAAATCTTTTCCAGTCCGATGTGGCCCACGCCCACTTGTTTTGAACAGCAAAAAGTTCATAGCATCCTTAGCCCTCGGCTTCACAGTCCCGCCCCCTCCGGCCGCCTGCCCTCCCTGGCTTTTTCCCACCTTTTTTACCGGTGAGCCCGAACGCCCCCCAAGCCTTCCCCCCTGCTTCGCCCGCGGCCATTCCTCGATTCGCTGTTGGTCTTCCTTTTTATTTGCATTTAGTTTGCATTTTATTTGTATTTTGTTTTTGCTAGAAAAATTAAATGCAAACTAAATAAAGGTAAAGTATGAACTAAATGGTGGACTTTGGGCATCGCCACCCCGTGGCGGGCGAAGGACGGCATGGTGCACTGGTGGGATATTTTGGGAGTGGAGGGCTGGAATTTTAAATATTTTTTCGCAATTTAACTATTTATTCAAATAATATTCGTATCTTCGCAGATAGTAACGTAAATCATTAAATATAATAATATTATGACTATTAAAGATTTAGAACCTAAAGAACTGTGGGGCAATTTTTACAAACTCACCCGTTGCCCCCGTCCCTCCAAGCACGAAGAGGTGGTACGCGAGTTCCTCGTGAACTGGGCCAAAGAGCATAAGATTGACTGCCGTGTGGACAAGGTTGGCAATATCATAATGTCCAAACCTGCTACCAAGGGTATGGAGAACGTATGCCCCGTGGTGCTGCAGGCCCACATGGACATGGTGCCCCAGGCCCGTGCAGGGAAGGAACACGACTTCCTGAAAGACCCCATCGAGACCAAGATTGTCGACGGCTGGGTCTACGCTTGCGACACCACCCTCGGCGCCGACGACGGCCTGGGCGTGGCTGCTGCCATGGCCGTGCTGGAGAGCAAGACCATCAAACACGGTCCCCTGGAGGTTCTTATCACCACCGACGAAGAGACCGGCATGACCGGCGCTTTCGGCCTCAAGAAGGGCGAACTGAAGGGCAAATACCTGCTCAACCTCGACAGCGAGACCGAGGGCGAGCTGTATGTGGGCTGCGCCGGCGGCGTCGATGCTACCATGACCATCCCCTACGCCACCGAGGCTGCTCCCAAGGACTACTGCGCCATGCGCCTCACCATCGGCGGCCTGAAGGGCGGGCACAGCGGCATGGAAATCAACTCCGGCCGTGCCAATGCCAATAAGATCATGTTCCGCATGCTGCGCTGGGTGGCCGACTGCGGCATCCGCCTCATCAACGTGGAGGGCGGCAGCCTCCGCAATGCCATCCCTCGCGACGCCACCTGCACGTTTGCCATGCCCAAGGCCCACATAGACTGCATCATGGCCGAATTTGAGAAGGTGGCCGGATGGGTTAAGAAGGAAATTGCCACCGTCGACCCCGACTTCTTTGCTAAGTGGGAGAAGGTGCGCATGACGCCCAAGGTGATGACCGAGGCCGACACCCAGAAGATTATCAACCTTGTCATGGTGGCACCCAACGGTGTGCAGCGCATGAGCACCGATATGGAAGACTTGGTCGAGACTTCCCTCAACCTTGCCAAGATGCACACCAATGGCAAGAACTTCTACATCCAGGCCCTGCTCCGCAGTTCGGTCGACACGGCTAAGGATGCCCTGGCCGAACGCCTCGTCTGCCTGGCCGAGCTTTCGGGCGGCAAATGCCAGCTCACCGGCGCCTATCCCGGTTGGAAGCCCAATATGCAGAGCGGTCTGCTCAAGAGCATGAAGGCCACTTATAAGAAGATGTTCAAGAAAGAGCCCAAGGTGGTGGCCATCCACGCCGGTTTGGAGTGCGGTCTGCTCGGCGGTAAATACCCCGAAATGGAGATGATTTCCTTCGGCCCCACGCTGAACAGCCCCCACAGCCCCGACGAACGCGCCAACATCGAAAGCAGCAAGAAGTTTTTTGACTACCTCGTTGCCGCCCTCGAGGCCATGCCTGTTGAAAAATAAGTAATAATGATTAAATCAATTAGATTTGAAAATTACAGAGCTTTTAAGGACGAGGGTAGCCTCGTCCTTAAGCCTGTAACTTTGCTTTTAGGTCGTAATAGCAGCGGCAAGTCGTCGTTATGTAGATTAGTTCAGTTCATTTCGTATGCATTAAAGTCCAACGAATGGCCTTCTAAAGAGACTTCTAGTACTGGTTTTTGCACTTCATATTCAGATCTGTTTTTTCAACGTAATACATCCACCTTGCTTATAGGTGCTGACTTTGAGGGTGGTGTCGGTTTCAGAGCTAGGTACTATGACGACAGGAAAAGCAAAATGCAGTTGTCTTATCGAGAGGTTTACACTAAAGATGATAACAAGGTAGAGTCTGATATAGATTTACTAAGAGAAAAGTTGAATGGAATCTTAGATGATAATTCCTTAGTAGAACTGAATGTTCAAAGAGATATGTTATCATACGACGTTACGTATATTCATTCCCTCCGTTCAGGTGCTAAAGATGTTTATCGTCAAGTTGATGCCGATATTACAGACAAAGTAGGATCTGACGGGGTCGGTGCTTATTCCATATTGTTGAATTCCTATATTAAAAAAACTCGATTATTTGATGATGTTGCCAACTGGATGGAGGAGAATGTCGATGGGCAACGAGTTGATATTTATAGAGAACTAGATAATTTTTATTTTAAAATATATCGAGCAGGAAATAGTGTTGGAATTCAAGAAGTCGGGCAGGGCATATCTCAAATGTTGCCTATTATAGTGCAGTCTTTTGTCCAGAGACCACATTCTGTTACTATTGTGGAGGAGCCCGAACTGCATCTCCATCCTTCAGCCCATGCTGCTGTCATGGAGCGCATGGCAGAATCGGCTAAGCAGACAAATAGTATTTTTGTTATTGAGACACATTCGGAAAATATGGTACTAGCGGTACGGCGAATGGTTTCAAGAGGCTTATTGTCCCCAGACGATGTATCCATTGCATTCATTGACTTAGACGATGATTCTGGCGAGGCGTCATTGAAGCCAATCGACGTAAATTCTAATGGATCCTTAAAATGGTGGCCAGCTGGCGTATTCAGCGAGAGTTACGACCTGTTAAATGATATTTTAGGATAGCTTTATGATATTTCGCATAGACCATACTTCTTTTTGTAATTGGGATAATAATCAAATACCCATTCTATTGTGGAGTTTGGTCAGGCATCATCATTTGATAGATTGTGAGGATTCAAGAGTCCGTGAGGAAATAAAGGAATGTTTCAAGGGGAATATGGATGTTAATCTCATGTGCAGAAAATTATTCGAGATAACAGATGAGCAGAGACAGTTTTTTACTACAATCAATGTTTCTCAATATAAGTTTGACCAATTGTTACTATTGGCAGGAGAAAGGTCACGTATTCTAATTGAGAATGGTCCGTATGAATGGCCCATATACGAATCTTTATCCCTTGCGTATAAGAAAGATCCTGAATATGGTAACATTTTTAATTATATTAAGCAGGCAATAGATACTCATGATTTAGTATGTCTCCATGGTGGAGGAATCACGACATTTGATGCGCTGATAGAATTGGAAGAAAAGACATGCTATCCAGGAAGTATTTTTGCGCTGAAACATGTTGTTGTTTTTGACCGAGATACTTCTGCTGGGAATGAGTATGATCCCAATCGTAATATCTTATTTAATAAGTTTTGTGAAAAAGAATCTAATGCGGTTGGAGACAATGACGTTTATACGCTCAACCAAACACCTTATATTTGGCATGTGTGGTATAAGCGGGCTATAGAAAATTATTTTTCTAATGACAGATATGAGCAGCAACATGTGGACACAAGAAAATTACCAAGAGAGCAAAACAATAGAGATTATTGTAAAATTGGGGATTATCTCGGTAATGTGAAAAAGGTGATGAAGTCTATTGCAAAAGGAATGACTATGGGTGAATTCGAATCCCATTTGCACAAATTTAGGGTCAAAATAAATGATGAAGAGAGAGAGCTGTCCGAATTTCAATTACTGTTGCTCAAAATAGCAAGGATAATATAGACAAAGGTATGAAGAATAATGGAATAAATATTAAGCCAGATAGAGAATATTTTCGTACAATCGTCGATTATATTGATGCAGGTAAATATGCGGTGCCGATATTCCAACGTGATTTCGTTTGGAATCGCAGCCAAATCCTTGATTTGTTCGACAGTATCATCAAAGGTTACCCGATCGGCACTATTCTTCTTTGGAAAACTCCGCAGGAGCCCCCTTTCGGCTATAAAGATTTCATTACGGATGAGAAGATTGATGTGTCCAATCCTGAATACTGTATCTTAGACGGACGTCAAAGGCTTACTGCTTTTTATGGCTGTGTGACAGAGAAAGGAAAAGAATATGACGATTTTTGCCTTTATTATGATATAGAAAAAGAAGTATTGACCTATTCTTTTTCCCAAAAGAAAAAATGGATCTGGAGCTTAAGAGATATCTACGATACATACACTTTAATAAAGAAAAGCCAATCAGTTCTAAGCGAACCTGACTACGATGAATTTTTCGATAGAGCAACAAAACTTAATAAAGTCCTCAATGATTATGTTGTTGGGGAAATAATCATGAATGATGGTGGATTGGAAGATGCTCAGATGGCTTTCACTCGCCTCAATTCCAAAGGAACACCAATATCCGACTGGGATATGCATCAGGCGCTATCGTATAGTGATGGCGAAGATAGATCGCTAAATGAGATGCTAAATGAAATCAGGCAGTCATTATTCAGTTATGGGTTCCAAGATATTAAGGAAGATGAAATCTTAGCGTGTTGTTATAAATATGCAGGTCATAGGTATTTAGAAAAAATTGTAGAATTAGAAAAAGTTGAGGTGAAACCGTATTTGCAATCTGTAGGAAACGATTTGTGTTTGGCCACTCAGTTCCTTCATGATTATTGTTACATTTTTTCTCCTAAACTATTTCCATACGCAAAACAGATTGTGCCGATTTGTTATTTCTTCAAACTTAACCCCAATCCCTCTGAGGAGCAAAAGAAAGAATTAGCGCGCTGGTTGTTTTACACCATCTATACACAGCAGCTCTCAGGATCTTTATCTACATTACGTCAAATTTTTGATAGATTTGATGAATTTTCAGAAGGTATAAAACTAACTGCATGTGATGAGTATCAAGAAGTTCAATTCCCTCGCATTGACTTCTCTTTTGCAACAGGTACGGCAAAGTCAGATATCCTACTAATTAGTCTGATAAGACACAGACTACAGAACACTTCTACTCAGGGTAGGTCATTCTTTGGCAATTATACCTTTGTGACGAAAACACCCGCAGGAGTAATGCCAATAGTAGATTTGGATGATTATAGTGTGCTCAGTGATTCATTGCATAACAATAACACTTTCGATTACAGGCTATTTTGTTTAGATGAAGGAATGGTAAAGTCATTAGTTGATAAAGACTACGATAGTTTCATATCCGCACGCTCTCTACTATTGTGCCAGGTTGAAGCAAAGTTTCTTGATTATTACGGAATTAAAACTAAATAATAAATAAAAACATTAAATAATTATGATAGCAAAAGAACTGTTAAACCCTCGGAGCATCGTTATCTGCGGTGCCTCCAGCGATATTCACAAACCCGGCGGCAAGGCTCTTAAGAACCTCCTGGAGAGTAACTTTAAGGGCACCATCTACGCCGTCAACCCCAAAGAGACCGAGGTGCAGGGCGTGAAATGCTACACTAAGGTGGACGACCTGCCCCAGGTGGACTGCGCCATCCTCTGCATTGCCGCTAAGTTTTGTGCTCAGACCGTCGACGTGCTCACCCAGCAGAAGGGCACGAAGGGCTTTATCATCATCAGCGCCGGTTTCTCCGAAGAGAATGCCGAGGGTGCTGCTATTGAGAAGCACATTGTCGACAGCATTAACGCCGTCGGCGGCTCCCTCATTGGCCCCAACTGCACCGGCTTCCTCAACACTAACTATGCCGGCTGCTTCGACACCCCCATTCCCAAGCTCGACCCCCACGGTGTCGACTTCATCACCGGTAGCGGTGCCACCGCTGTGTTCATTAAGGAGTACGGTATCAGCAATGGCTTGACCTTTAACAGCGTTTGGGCTGTGGGCAACAGCGCTCAGATTGGCATTGAGGACGTTTTGGAACACCTCGACGAGTCCTTCGACCCCGAGAAATCCAGCCGTGTCATCATGCTCTATATGGAAAAGGTCGGCGATCCCCAACGTCTGCTCAAACACAGCCGCAGCCTTATCAACAAGGGGTGCCACATTGCTGCCATCAAGTCGGGTGGTAGCGCCGCGGGCAGCCGTGCCGCTTCGAGCCACACCGGCGCCCTGGCTACTAACGACGCCGCAGTCGACGCCCTCTTCCGCAAGGCCGGCATCGTGCGCTGCCAGAACCGACAGGAGCTCACCACCGTATGCGGTGTTTTCATGTATCCCGAAATCAAGGGCAACCGTTGCGCTGTCATCACCCACGCAGGCGGCCCCGCCGTCATGCTCACCGACGTGCTTTCCAACGGTGGTATGGAGGTTCCTTCGCTGAAAGAGCACCCCGCCAGCCCCGCCCTGCTGGAGAAACTCTTTGCCGGTTCCTCGGTGGGCAACCCCATTGACTTCCTTGCTACCGGTACCGCTGAGCAGTTGGGCTATATCATCGACGCCGTCGAGAACGAGTATACCGATATTGACTTCAGCGTGGTTATCTTCGGCTCGCCCGGATTGTTCTCCAACCGTGAGGTATACAAGCTGTTGGCTGAGAAGATGAAGACTTGCAAGAAACCTATTTTC
>Ga0247609_10004672_pt1 | contig 13576 bp, 7 predicted proteins | sample 172DNAGHGlowgp2_FD_193487 | JGI IMG/M metagenome (GOLD analysis project Ga0247609, IMG submission 193487) | Sheep rumen microbial communities from Palmerston North, Manawatu-Wanganui, New Zealand - 1728 DNA GHGlow gp2 | ecosystem: Host-associated > Mammals > Digestive system > Stomach > Rumen ...
TTGGCAAAGGAACTGTATGAGATATGGTGCAACATCAATGTGCGCAACATGCTGGAGAACTGGCACGATGCACAGCAAATCCGTGAGGAGGCCCTCGACCTCTTCTCGCATGGCATGCTGGACTTGCGCACCCGTGCGGAGATTGAAAGGATGTATTGGGCGGTGGCTCGTGAAATCAACACGCTGGTGCACACGATGAAGCATGTGCCGGAGGAGTTCCATTCGCTGGACAAACTCTTGGCAGATAAATACTTCTGCAATTTCTCCCTGTTCCATTCGCTGCCTGACGCATGGGCGATTGACCAAATCTTCCCCATCATGCCCATTCAGCGACTGAACGAGCGACCAGACCGCAATGCCACCTTGCAGGACATCACTTGTGACTCTGACGGCAAGATTGCGCAGTTTGCCACCGAAATGGGAGTGAGCCACTTCATTCCGCTCCATTCGCTGGACAAGAAGAAGGGTTCGTACTATATCGGTGTGTTCCTCGTGGGCGCCTATCAGGAGATTCTGGGCGACATGCACAACCTCTTTGGCGACACGAATGCCATCCACGTCACCACCGATAAGGATGGCTACCACATCAAGAACATCATTGACGGTGAGACCGTGGCTGACGTGCTGAGCTATGTGCAGTATGAGCCTAAGAAACTCGTCAGAAGCTTGGAGGTGTGGGCAAAGCAAGCTATCAAGGAGGGCAAGATTACCCTCGAAGAGGGCAAGGAGTTCCTTGACACCTACCGTAGCGGTCTTTACGGATACACGTACCTTGAATAAGTGAAAAGTTAAAAACTAAAAGTAAAATTTCCTTGACAAACAGGGCTCCAACATGCCGTATGGTAGGTAACTTCTACTTTTAACTTTTAGTTTTTGTTTTTAACTTCCAATGAAATTGATACTATGGCAAATCTAAAAAGTTTAGCGAAAGACACAGCCATTTATGGAATGAGCAGCATAGTGGGGCGTTTCCTCAACTATCTGCTGGTGCCGCTCTACACCAACTGCATGCCGAAGGAGTCGGGTGACTATGGCGTGAGCGTGAACATCTATGCCTATACGGCTTTGGCGCTGGCCGTCCTCACGTTTGGCATGGAGACTACGCTGTTCCGTTTTGCCAACAAAGAGGATGAGAAGCCCGACACGGTGTTCTCCACTGCCATCACGGTGGTGGGTGGGCTGTCAGCAGTCTTTCTTGCCATCGTCTTTGGCTTCATCACACCCATCAGTGAGGCGCTTGGATATGCCGACCACCATGAGTATCTGCTGATGATGGCAACAGTGGTGGCGCTTGATGCTGTGCAGGCAATGCCCTTCAGCTATCTGCGTTTCCAGAATCGCCCCATCAAGTTTGCCTCGCTCAAACTCCTCTTCATACTCCTCAATATCCTGTTGAATGTCATCTACTTTGTGTGGCTGAAAAAGACCGAGGTGTTCTATGTATTCTGCATCAATCTGTGGTGTACAGGACTCATCACCTTCTTCTTCATCCCCGATTTCTTTAAGGTAAAATGGCAGTTCGACTTCGCTCTGCTGAAGCGTATGTTCAGTTACTCATGGCCTATTCTTGTGCTTGCCATTGCGGGGGTGCTCAACCAGACGGTTGACAAGATCATCTTCCCTTGGGCATACACCTACACGGGGCTGCACACGATGGCTGAGGCGAAAGTGCAATTGGGCGAGTATGGTGCCTGTGTGAAGGTGGCAATGATTATGGCAATGATTACCCAGGCATTCCGCTATGCCTACGAACCCATCGTCTTTTCGAAGGCAAAGGACAAGGACAGCAAGGAATACTATGCCGTGGCGATGAAATACTTCATCATCTTCACCCTCTTCGCTTTCCTCTGCGTGATGGGCTATATGGACATTCTCAAGCACATCATCGGAGCAGAATATCGTGAAGGGCTCGTCACCGTGCCGATTGTGATGGCTGCTGAAATCATGATGGGCATCTACTTCAACCTCTCTTTCTGGTATAAGCTCATTGACAAGACCATCTGGGGTGCGTGGTTCTCCTTGACAGGGTGTGCCGTGCTCATTGCCGTCAACATCATCTTCATCCCGAAATTTGGCTACATGGCTTGTGCATGGGGTGGTTTTGCGGGTTATGCTACAGCAATGATTCTCAGCTTCTTCGTGGGGCAACGTCTCAATCCCATTCAGTACGACCTTAAAGGCATCAGCATCTATATCCTCCTGACAGGAGTTCTCTTCGTGGCAATGTTTTTCCTGCCCGACTCATGGCCTGTGTGGCTTCGTCTCATCCTCAACACCATCCTCATCATCCTCTTTGTGATGGAGATTGTTCGCAAGGACTTGCCGCTGCACAGCCTTCCTGTCATTGGTAAGAAATTTGCAAAGAAATAACGTGATACCTGTAATAACGATATAAAGTTAACACTATGGAAATGAAAAAGATATTATCACTTTTAGTTTTTAGTTTTTCACTTTTATTTTCCCCATCTGCCCATGCAGATGAAGGTATGTGGGTGATGGGAAACCTCTCAGCGAAGACGGATTCCATCCTTCGCAGTTTGGGTTTGGAACTCTCTCCTGACGAGTTGTACAGCACTGAGCACCCCTCGCTCAACGATGCCATCGTGCAGTTGGGAGGTTTCTGTTCAGGCGTGGTGGTAAGCCCCGATGGTTTGATGTTCACCAACCACCATTGCGGTTTCGATGCCATTCAAAACCATTCCACCACTAAGCATGACTACCTGAAGAATGGCTTTTATGCTAAATCTTTCGAGGAGGAATTGCCTAATGAAGACCTCTATGTGCTCTTCCACATCAAGACAGTGGATGTGACTGACTTGATTCTTGGAGCTATTCCTGAAGGTGCTTCGCCAGAGATGGAGGAAGCAGCTGTCAGCATCATGTCTTCGCGGCTCATGGAGATGGTTGACTACAGCGGTAAGGGCATACAGAGTGAGGTGAATGCCTTCTACAAGGGTAGTCGTTATTTCCTCTCCGTCTATCAACGCTATGACGATGTGCGACTGGTATATGCACCCCCTCAGTGTTTGGGCAAATATGGCGGTGAGACAGACAACTGGATGTGGCCTCGTCAAACCTGCGACTTCAGCGTGTTCCGCATCTATGCTGACAAGAACAACGCTCCTGCTAAATACAGCAAGGACAATGTGCCCTATCATCCACGTAAATATGCGCATGTCAGCACGAAAGGCTACAGCGACGGGTCTTATGCGATGACGCTTGGTTATCCTGGCAGCACTGACCGCTACCTCTCTTCCTATGGCATTGAGAGCACGATGCGCACCACCAACGATGTGCGCTATCAGGTGCGTGGTGTGAAGCTCGCCATTCTCGATGAGGTCATGAAGAAAAGTGATGCCATCCGCATCATGTATGCATCCAAATATGCCAGTTCCTCCAACTATTGGAAGTTCTCTCTTGGACAAAACACGGCTCTCGATAACTTGAAGGTCATCGACGAAAAGCAACAGCTGGAAGCGAAACTGAACGCATGGGCAGCAGAAGACACTGTGGCTCGTGGACGTTATATAGGCATCCTCGATTCCCTCAAGACAATCTATACCGATGAGCGTGCCAAGCTCTATGCCTACACGCTCTGGATAGAATCTTTCTACAGCGGCAGCGACATTCTCGGCTTTGCGCTCAGAAACATGTTGCGTTCCAACGATGACAAGTTCAAGGAGAACGTTGCCAAGACTTACCGCGACATTGACGTGGCTACCGATAAGCGCGTCTTCCTTGCCATGCTCAAGAACTACATTGAGCATGCTCCTGACACCGCTTTCCTTCCACGGAGAATTGTAGGTGAGATTGATTCCATTTGGAGTGGTGATTACAACCTCTACGTGGAGAACCTCTACGCCAACTCTGTCTTTGCACGTCCCGATGAATTGAAGCAGGTTTACAGCATGTCGGAACTGATGGAAGACCCCATGATTGAAGTGGCTTCAGACGTGCTATCCACTTTCTTTCATAAGATACGCAACCGCTCTAACAACGAAGAAGAATTTGAGCGTTTGTTGGGAGATGGCATACGTGCGATGAATCATGACCACGAATACTATCCTGATGCCAACTTCACCATGCGCCTCAGTTATGGGCTTTGCAAACCTATCGATTTTGCACCAGGCACTACAGGGCTGAAGGAAGAGGCGACCAGCATGATCACTACGCCACGCTCTTTCCTCAACAAGCACGAGCAGAACCCCGACAACTACGACTATCGTCTGATAGACCCTGTCTACAAGTGGATGAAGCGTGGCAAATTCTCTCAGCGTTACATCGACAAGCAAACAGGTCAGTTGCCTCTCTGCTTCCTCACCACCAATGATATTACGGGTGGCAATTCAGGCTCAGGCATGTTCGATGGCAAGGGACGCCTCATAGGTCTTGCTTTCGATGGCAACTGGGAAGCAATGTCGGGTGACCTCAAATTTGACAATGCCCTTCAGCGTTGCATAGGAGTGGACATTCGATGGGTGCTTTCCGTCATGGATGATTACAGCCATGCGAAACGTCTGCTCAAAGAGCTCACTTTAGAGTAAAAAAGAGATGAGAGTCTCACCTATGACACAGGTGTGACTCTCATCTCTATCATAGGTGAGACTCTCACCCCTTTTGAGGTACACGAAGCACCTAACGAGAGGCATATAGAGTGTCCTCATCACAGCACAACAAGAAGGGAGGCTGCATCAACGCTATGATGCAGCCTCCTTCCATTAAAAAACTAACCAATATTATGTTGAGAGAAAAAACTATCTAATGATTTGTTATGAGAAAACTAATGATTTGTTATAAATAACTACTGTTTTGTTGTTGGGAAATCCTTCGAGTGTACGATTTAGTGTGCGATAGAATCGCGTAAGTCCTTGAACTACCAGATAATGACGCGTCCTCTGTGAGGTGGAGGTGGTGGTGGAGGAGCATACCCATAGTCGGGTTCGTAAAGCCAGCAGTCGCAGAAGCAAGACTGCATTAAGAGTGAACCAAGAATCACTGCTAAGATAAGAATCAACTTTTTCATAAGACTTCATTTTTTTAGAGTGAAACAATCAGTTGTTTTTTGTTGTCGATGCAAAGTTACGTGCTTTTGGTGCCCTCGTCAAAGGCTTTTCTCCTAAACGGAAACGTAAAATCCCTAAACGTGGTGGGCGTTTTCCCTTTCCAATGTTTTCCCCCTCCAATGTTTTCCCCTTCCAATGATTCTCCTATCGACGATTCCCTCTTGCGGTGCAACGCCAACCCATTTGTTTTGATTACACACATTCATATACCTTGACTACTCCTTTTCATTTGGCTTGAATATACCAATTTGTATTCAAGCCAAATAGAGTTTTGTATTCAAGCCAAATTGATAGTTGTAATCAAGCCAAATCGAAGGTTGTATTCAAGCCAAATTGAAATGTGTATTCACGCTAACGTGAAAAGAGTATTCACGCTAAAGTTATTGGTGTATTCACGCTAAAGTGTTTGGTGCTTTACGGCAACGCATCACAGAGATGATTTCACACATGTATTTGTGTTGACGAAAGCCAGGTGTTTGAGAAGACGAAAGCCAGGTGTTTGGGATGATGAAAGCCTTGCATTTGGGATGATGAAAGTCTGGTTTTGGTGCTTCTGAAACTCTATTTTTTCACTTTTCACTTTGCCTTGCGAAGATGTCAATTCCCCATAGTTCTCCAAATTGACGTAAAATATTCTCTATTGTGCTGTGATTTTGAGAATTTCCCATTTTTTTGCCATCTTCTCACCTTAAAAATGCACGCTTTTACACTTTTTTACGTTAAATATTGTTAACGGGGGGGGTGAAAAGCCGTTCTTCTTTCTTTTATATAAGAAAAAATACTTATCTTTGTGATTGATAAAAACTTTAATGACCTTAACAGGGGATATATTTTGTATAGATACTTGAATAAAGTGGAGTATAAAGATAGGAACATAATTCAGAGAATCGCCCTTCTATTGGTAATGCTATTTTTTGTGGGAGGTGGCGTGTACGCACAAGAGAATTTTGCTGTGCGCAACAACCTGATTTATGATATTTCCGGTACACCCAACTTGGGCGTGGATGTACGTGTGTCACAACATTGGACATTGGGTCTTACGGCTGGTTATCGTCCATGGCCTCTTGACGACAAAACCACGCGCAAATGGCGTCATCTCTTGGTGGCTCCCGAATTGCGCTATTGGACGGACAGTACCTTCCATCGCTCCTATTGGGGCACGAACCTCATTTATAGCCACTACAATGTAGGCAATGTCACTTTCCCGTTCGGTCTTTATCAGACCGTGCGCGACCATCGTGTGCAGGGAGACCTTGCCGCTATTGGCGTTTTCTATGGGCGTTCATGGAGACTTAACCGCTATTTCCGTTTAGAAGGCGAGTTGGGTCTTGGCGTGGGTTACACTTGGGCAAAGAGGTTTGACTGCGCACATTGCGGCGAATACCAGGGCAGGGAGAACAAACCGTTCCTCATTCCTAAACTGACCCTCAACATCGTTTATCAGAAAGCCAAGAAGAAGCCCGTTGAACCTACCATCATCGACATTCCTGTCAAGAAAGATACTGTGCCGATGTTGGTGCTCCATTCTGTGGAAGACAATACGGGCAAGGCTGGCGCATTGCAGCAGGATAATCCATTGCTGGAGCACATCTCTCAGTATCGTCCGTATGACAGGTCTCGTGTGTTGCTGAAGGACAAGGGTGCCCTCTTCGTTTACTTCCCTGTGGGCAAGAGCTCCATCAACCACGATTTCCGCGGCAATGCCGACGTGCTTGACCGCATCGTGAATGTCACCCGTCAGATTATGGCTGACACCACCAGCACGGTATGCCGCATCCAGATTGTCGGTATGGCTTCTGTGGACGGCGCTGTCTCTCGCAACGAGCGTTTGGCAGGTGCTCGTGCTCAGGCACTCAAGCAGTACATCCAGGAAAGGGTGCAGATGCCTGACTCCTTCTTCGAGGTGGCAAACGGTGGCGAGGCTTGGGCGGACTTCCGCAGTCAGATCTGCGAGTTGATGGAGAACACCACCAATCCAGACACTATCAAGGCTTTGCAGCAGGCTGTCAGAGTCATCGATACGGAGAAAGACCTGAATTATCGTGAGGTGCTTCTCAAGAGATTGGCAGGCGGACGCACCTATGCGTACATCAAGAAACACTTGTTGCCCGACCAGCGTAACTCGGGCTATCTGCGCATCTACTTCGACTATGTGCCTGATGCCAATGCACCGGTCATCAATCGTGCTACAGAACTCTTGCAGCAGAAACGCTACGACGAGGCTTTGCCGCTTCTCCGTAGTGTGCAGGGCGACCCACGCGCATGGAATGCCTTGGGTGTGGCACTCTGGCACAAAGGTGAACCAGCAGCTGCTATCAACTACTTCAGAATCGCTGCCCAGCAAGGCAATGCCGATGCAAAGCACAATCTGAAGGAAATGGAAAAAGTGAAAAAATAGAAACAGAAAAATATAAAACTTAGCTAAGATGAAAAAAAGAAGTATTTATCTCATGCTCTCAGGTGCAGTGGCACTTGCAAGCGCTTTCGGAATCGCTGGATGTTCCTCCAGTGATGATGTGGTTGAGAATAATCCTAACTACAATCCCGAAACAGGAGAAGTTAATGTTAACTTCGTGTTCAATGTCTCTACGGCTAATGAACCATTTACGCGTATGACTGCCGCCAATACTCAGGCAACGACAGATCAGGCTTTCCGAGGCATCAACAATGCCTATCTGGGGGTGGTCAAATTGGATAAGGATGGTAAGGCTGTTTCAACAGCTACCACTCCTATCGAGAAAGTCCACTCTGTCGGAACGATTCTTGATGCAAAGAAATTGAGCCAGAGTGAAGATAACGATTTGCCAGAATCCAGACGTGTCATCCAGTTGAGTTTGCCTACTGAAGTCAATACTTTGATGTTCTGGGGAAAAGCCATCAAAGATGGTACTGACAGAGATCAGGGTAAGATCACGATGAAGGTGAGCGACGACTTGAGTCAGACGTCGTTCTCTATGTGCAGAATCGTGCCAGAGACAGCAGAGGCAACAGCTCCTCATATCTATCAGGCTGCTCTTCTGCAGCATCAGAAGGTGATGGCTGCTTGTCTGACACAGATTATCCGCAGTAGCATCCCAGAGCAGAACGTCACCTTTGGAGGTGAATCTCGAACAATTCCTACGTTGGCTTGGAGCGACTTCGTGAAAGTGGAGGGTGAAGCTGGCAATTATACGATGAAAGTCAGCAACATATCACCAGTCAAGGATGGAGCAGGAAACGACCAAGCGATGAGTGCTTTGGGCGAGAAACTGTCAATGGCATTTGTCACCCTCAACACCATTCATGCTAATGAGTTACGTGCTGGTGCTGGTGATGCAGTAGCTTATATGATGAAAGACTTGATGAGCATCATCAACTCAGTGTGCGAAGCAAATCCGGTTTCTCTCCAAGAGGTTGTGACTCAGATAATTTCTAATAAAATCAAAGAGAATGTGGAACTATTCTTCGATGCTGACAAAGACTATATTTGGAAGAATCCTGCTGATATTCAGGCAATTCTTAAACTCGAAGGAGCTGATGAAGTCACAGCGACCTGCGACTTCAATAAATTCCCATCAACCTTTAATCTGCCTTTGGGTTCCGTGCTGTTGGAATTTGTCATCGCCCCCAAGGATGCAAGTGATGCTTCGAAGGGTCTCCAGTTCACATATAATTATAGAGGAGCTGTAGATACCTATGCAATGGGAGGTTCTACGACCAGTACGGATGCCTTCAATCCAATGAACTATGTGTATCCTGCTGAGTTGTGCTATTTTGGCAATAGCCCTATTCGTGTCACCAACGTGGCAAAGGTGGAAAACGACTATCCTGATGGTTCAGCCAACTGGGAGAAAGACGAAAGTTGGAACACCGACTGGACAAATAATGCTCGTGTCCTTTCCACAACACGAAGTGTGGCAATGCGCGACAACATCAATTATGGTACTGCCATGTTGGAAACCAGAGTAAAGTATGGTGCCGACGTCCTTGAAGACAACAACAAGAAGTTGCAGAAACTTTGGAATGATGCGAATGAGGAAAACAACAAGATTACCGTCACTGAGAACGACAACCATTTCTTGCTGACCGGTGTATTGGTAGGTGGTCAAGAACCTGAAGTGGGTTGGAACTACATTGCCAAGTCAGCAACTCCAGGCTTTGGCTTTATGGTTTACGACAAGGTGAAGAGCAAGCTCCAAGGTAATGGTGAAGTGGATTACATCCAGATTCCTGCTTATTCTGTAGCCTCTGGCATCGCGCCTGCATCTGTTCCTAACTACACCCTTTTGTGGGACAACTGGGAGGAGAAGCAGAGAGGTAATAGACAGCGTGATGTGTATGTGGCGTTGGAGTTCAAGAACAACTCAGTCGATTTCTATGGTGAGAACAACTTGATTCGCAATGGTGCCACATTCTATATTGTTGGTAAGTTGGATCCAGATAAGATGCCTGATGGATTGAAGAAGGCAGACAATACCGCTTACACGCAGGCAGAATATGAGGCAGATCGCTCATTGGGCATCACATGGCCTTCCAGCTACTCACTGCCTCCTTACGATACAAATGGCAACACCACCAAGGAGCGTCGTGTCTTCATGCAAGACTACAAGACGGTTGCCACTTTTGTCATCGGCAAAGAATCCTTGCAGCACGCCCTTGTGGCTGTGCCTAACCTGCGCTCAGGACAGATTTCGCTGGGTCTCTCAGTGGATGTGAAGTGGCAGACAGGTCTTAATTTCAGCAATATCATCTTAGGTGAATAACGAGCGGTGAGGCATAAAAAATAAGAGTAAGATGAACGACAGGTTTTATCATATCATGCACAAGGGGTTGATGGCAATGCTGCTGGCAGTGCTGCTGTCGGCATGCTCTGCGATTGACGAAGACCTGTCCGACTGTGGCAACGAGTACGAACTGGAGTATGAGCTGCAACTGGTCACAAACATGCAACTGGAGCTACAGACACAACTGACCACACAGGCAGAGGCGACTGTGGCAACGGCGTTGCAGAATCATCTGAAAAATATCTTCAGCGACTTTGCTCATGACATCGACCTTTCGTTCTTTGAGGTGGATGGAAAGCAGGAGCGTTTGTACCATGAGCAGCATGTGATGGACGATAACGAGAAGAGTTACTCGCTCTATCTGCCCATGAGGGAGTACCGTCACTTGGCTTTGGCAAACCTGCAAAATAACTCTTGGGTGACGCTGACTGGCGATGAAAGGAGCAATTCGATGGCATTGCAGCAAGTGGTGAATGAGCCTGTGAAGTCGCACCAGACGGGCATCTTTGCAGCTCGCACCAACATGGATGTGATGGAGGATATGAGCCAGACGTTCCATGTGAACCTGTATATGGTGAACTGTGCAGCTGTGTTGTTGCTTGAGGCTCGTGGTCACAATGCTCAAGATGTGAGTGTGGTCAGCACAGGTTTTGCCACTGGTTACAATGTGAATGATAACACCTACACGTTCTCGGATCCATCACCTCTAGTGCATGCTGACCAAGTGGATGTGGGAACCGATTCGTATTTGTGCTATTGCACCGTCACCTTCCCTTCGTCTGACCAACCCAATCCTGGACTCTCTCCAGCGGCTGATGCGAACACCTATTGGCAGTTCCGCATTACGGTGAAGAATGCGGATGGAAGCACTACAGAGACGACCCTGAACGTGGGTGAGCCTCTGCAGGCAGGAGAATTGAAAATCATTAAAGCATATATTGACACCGATGGTGTGGTTCGTACAAAAACCCCCAATGTGGGTGTGAGTGTGACGGTTGACTGGAATAGTGGTGGAAATTATGAAGGTGAATTGTAGCGTATAGGAGTTAAGAGTTGAAAATGATGAGTGTTCGAAACATATGGCTTTATTTGATACTGTGTACGATGCTACTATCGTGTGCAGGAGAGGAAGACGTGTCGAATGGAAACACTCAGGAAGAGGTGAATCTGGTGTTGAGCGTAGGCGAATTGGAAAAAGCCACTCGTCAAAGTCCTGATGTGATTCAGGCAACAGATCAGCCGTTCAGAGGGCTGAAAAACCTGCTGCTCATTCCTTTCCGCACCGATGGAGCCATCACGACTGATGACCTGCCATTGATAGCCACTACCACGGGTTCGGAAACCGTCAATAGAGTGGAAAACCTCCAAACTTATTACAGATATTATATGGAGAACTGTGCGCTCATGCGAGGTACCAACCGATTGTTGGTCTATGCGCAGGCAGCACCAGTCTCAGGAAAAGAAACATCTGACCAAAATGGTCAGTTGCAGACGACTTTGATTGGTCGTATGCCTACAGCTGACATTTCGTTCAGTTTGACGCCTATCTGTGAAAATACTGATGTAGTTAAGGATGCACAAGATTTAGCTGATTATCTGACAGCAATCGCCAAGACAGAAGGTTGGAGCACTACGACGAATGAACAGTTGAGGCTCCTTTATATGGATTTCATTCATGCTGACACAAAAGGTACTGGCTTGATGGCAGGTTCAGCAGCCAATGTCAAAGCATACGTTAAAAATTTGCGAGAACAATTGGTAGCCATAGGAGGTGACCTCTCTACTGCTATCATCAACCAAATAGATGGTGACGCCAAATCTTGTCTGGAAAACGGCTATCCCTCAACTTCATTACGATTGCCCGATGGGGCAGCAGCCCTCCGATGGACAGGTAATGAATTCTCTGTGCGTACCACCCAAACCACTCTTGACAACATCAACGGTATCAACCGCTATACCTATCCAGCAGAACTCTGGTACTATGTGGATAGTCCTATCTGTACCTCCAACAGGAGTGTGAATAAAAGTATCTACGAACAAACCATCGACTGGAGTTCCTTGATTGCTGCCAATTATCAGGGAAGTTCTGTCACAGCCAACACTCAGGCCGTTGCAGTGCAGCAGCCTTTACAATATGGTGTCGGTCGTCTGCAGATGACGCTCAGCACCATTCCTGAAAAACTGAAAGATTCGCAGAAAGCCGATGTTGATTGTTATTCTGGTGAAGGATTCGAACTGACTGGAGTGATTATCGGTGGGCAGCATACGGTAGGCTTTAATTTCAAGCCAATAGAACCGAAGAGCGATTTGGATGGTCGCTTCATCTACGACCCTATTGTGGGTACGACAGGAACTGTGAACACGCTGGTGCTCCAGTCGTATGAAGGGGAGACAGTGCCTGTTGTGTTGGAGTTTAAGAACAAGACTGGCAACAAGTTTCATGGAAAGGATGGCGTCATTTATCCTAATACGAAGTTCTATCTGATTGGTCAGGTGGATCCCACGAAGGGAGAAGGTGAGGAGGATTTGAAAAGTCGTGTATTCACTCAAGACCACATCACCATGATGACGATGAAAGTCACTTCGTTGGCAAATGCCTATTCTTGTATGCCAGACCTCTTGTCACCCCGACTGGAGATTGGTGTACAAATCGTGACGCAGTGGGTACAATCCACACCAACAACCGTCATTCTATAATATACATTATATATATATATAAAAGAGAATAGAGTAAAAAGAATATAGTATCAATGGTGAAGACGATATTACATATTGGATGGCTTTGGAGCAGCATCATATTGATGGTGCTCACGGCTTGTAGTTCTTCCGACGACAAGGCAGGACAACAACCTACCATGCTGACCATCTATGTGTACTCGCCAGAACATCCGATGCTGACTCGTTCGGATGTGGGTCCTGTTAATGCTACAGAAGCAGAGAACAAGGTGACCAGCTTGCAGATATGGGTATATGACGGAGTGGGAAACAGAGTGGGTTATCTCAACACAAAGGAGACAGCCACTTTGAATGCAGGCGAAGGAGCCGTTTATCAGATTCCTGTCCCTGACGACTTTGCAAAAAACAAACCGAATGTGGATGTTTATGTGATGGCGAATGTGACGTCGGAGACTTGTGGTATCACCCCTGCTGATTTCACGGAGAGCACTTCTCGAACGAACTTGCAGGATAAGGCAAAGATTGTTGAGCCGCATTTCGGACTTTCGTCCCTCACCACAGTCGTGTCTGATGATGGTCTTCCGATGGCTGGTGTGCTGAAAGACCAGCCTGTTATCGGTGATGCCCCTGTGCTGCGAATTGGTACTCAAAGCGACATCGCCACCGTGAAGTTGACTCGTGCTGTGTCAAAGTTGCGTTTTGTCTTTGCCAATACAGCAGGAACCTCTGCTAAAAACTTGAGCATCAAAGGCATCACGTTGAATGAGGGCATGATACCTAATGAGGAGTTTCTTTTCCCTCAGGCACAAGCTTTGGAATATAATTCCACTTCAGCCTCTCTGTTATCAACTCCGATTGCAGAGGTTGTGAAGAAAGAAAATCCGGAAGTTTATGTATATAATGCAGAGACACAGACTGCTCAAGATTATGAGAACTTGTTGAATGGGGCAGGTTTGACGGAAGTGGGTGCCTATTATCTGCGTGAATCAGACAGAAAACTGGAAGGGACGATTTCCTATCAGATAGAAGGTGAAGATCAGCCTCTGGAAGCAACTTTCCGTATGAGGGAAAGTG
>Ga0247609_10004673_pt1 | contig 13575 bp, 13 predicted proteins | sample 172DNAGHGlowgp2_FD_193487 | JGI IMG/M metagenome (GOLD analysis project Ga0247609, IMG submission 193487) | Sheep rumen microbial communities from Palmerston North, Manawatu-Wanganui, New Zealand - 1728 DNA GHGlow gp2 | ecosystem: Host-associated > Mammals > Digestive system > Stomach > Rumen ...
AGGCCCATGTGGATCTCTTCGTCAACCACCCGAACTGTGGGTCCATAAAGGGCGGCATCAAGGATTTGTGGACTCGGATATAATTCTCCCGTCAATAGAATCATAATAGAAACAGGAACACGATACAATGAAAGGCATCGTCCTTGCCGGCGGCTCCGGCACACGTCTTTACCCGATTACCAAGGGAGTCAGCAAGCAGCTTCTGCCCATCTATGATGGGTCGATGGTGTATGATCCCACCAGCTGCTGCTGCCGATAGCGGAAAGCCGGAAATCCAACACAGAGATGCGCCACAAGAATTAGTCGTCAGATTGCTTAGGTCGATAGCCCAATCATCGTATTCGAACCCATGCCCACCCAAGTCAATACCCAACGAGTAGCCAGGAACACCCTGCTCCTGTACGGGCGGATGCTGCTGATCATGGCGGTGTCGCTGTACACGAGCCGCGTGGTGCTCAATACCCTTGGGGTGGAGGATTATGGCATCTACAATGTCGTGGGAGGCATCGTAACGATGTTCGGTTTTCTCAATGGGCCGATGGTGACTTCCACGCAAAGGAATCTGACAACTGAATAGGAAAAAGGCAATCGAGAGAGCCCCAAGGTCAACTTGACTGCCGATCAACGCATCTAAGAATCTTAGACCTGCCTGGCCTTGCTACCTGTCCATCAAGCTCCCGATGGACTTCGTTCCTTAAACCGTAAACGGAATCCTGTGTACGGAATGCCGGACCTGGGAAACCGTGCCGGAATGCAAGTACCGAGAATGCCTTCCCCGGGTATGGTACAAAGTTCAAAGATATCAGTATAAGGTCGGGATTGTTTTTCCTTTTTTTCTTAACTTTGCAGTACTTGCGTCATTCGACGCGAAGGCCCGTCGTGGACGGTTAACTCGAGAGGGTTAGCCGTCCATTTAATTATGAGACAGTAGAATACAGAACTCGGAACTCACGCACGTTGTTCAGAATCAAACTCATAAAGAAATAATAATATTGTCCGGTTGTTTTTAACCGGACAATATTTTATACCAGGAGACTCTTTATCAGTTAGATAGAGATCTACTGGAAAATAACAACAGAATCTAAAGGATCTCGATACTCTCCTCTGTCACCAGAAAGGTATTGGAAGGATTATCTGTCTGAGCCTCCCTCATGACGGGAGACCAAGCTCCATTCCAAACAAAAATGGTAATAACAATTGGCTCTTGCCCTTTGTCCGGCTTACCCTTGTCATCCTTTTTGTCTTTCGCGGCAAACGCCATTGGAGAAGAAGCAAGAAGCATCAACGAAAATACCAAGAAAGATAATAACTTGCGCATCGCTTAAAAAGATTAAGTACTAACAAAACGAATGAGTTGAAGAGGCAAATAGCCTTCTTTCGCAAAGATAATAATTTAATAACACTTCAACAAACAATTGTAATAATTCAACTTCTGAGTTGAATCTAATGAGACTTAATGTTTATTATCTATTTCTATTATTCCAACTACTAACTGACTAAAAATGCTTCTTGATACTATATCGCTAATAGTGGCTACGAGATATTCAATTAATTTGAAAATCACACAAAAAGAATTATATTTGTCTTGGACCGCATACCAGAAAGAGACTACTGATATGAGAGCCGCACCGGACAATGACGATTAGTGCTTGCGCTAGTCGTCTTTTTATACTATGACTCCAATGTTCAAATATGTTCGCAGATGGTCGAATCTTATACAAATAAGTGCCTTTGTGAAGGTTAGGAGTATGGATATGCCGAAAACTATGCGTATATTTGCGCATTAAACTTACGCGTGCGTGCGTGACCCCCGCCCCAAGGCCGATCTCCTGGACAGGAAAGGCCGGTGCGGGCGTGTTCTCTGTCGATGGATATTTCGGCGGGGAATGGGATTTTTTGTCAAGACTAACCCAATTAATCAACAATAGCAGTGAAAGGCATCGTCCTCGCCGGCGGCTCCGGCACAAGATTATACCCCATTACCAAGGGCGTCAGCAAGCAGCTTCTGCCCATCTATGATAAGCCGATGGTGTATTATCCCATCAGCGTGCTGATGCTGGCGGGAATTCGTGATATTCTCATCATTTCCACACCTCAGGATCTTCCTGGATTCAAGCGTTTACTTGGTGATGGAAGCGACTATGGCGTCCATTTCGAGTATGCCGAGCAGCCGAGCCCCGACGGGCTTGCGCAGGCTTTCATCATTGGGGAGAAGTTCATTGGAAACGATAGCGCTTGCCTAGTCCTTGGTGATAACATCTTCCACGGAGCTGGCTTTACTGAAACCCTTAGGAATGCCGTTAAGACGGCTGAAGAAGAAAAGAAAGCAACCGTCTTTGGGTATTGGGTTCGTGATCCTGAACGCTATGGTGTCGCCGAATTCGACAAGGAGGGGAATTGTCTTAGTATAGAAGAGAAGCCCACTGTGCCCAAATCCAATTATGCTGTAGTTGGATTGTATTTCTATCCCAACAAGGTTGTTGATGTCGCCAAGCATATCAAACCCTCAGCTCGAGGAGAACTCGAGATCACGACAGTTAACCAGGAATTCCTCAAGGATGGTGAACTGAAGGTCCAAACTTTGGGTCGTGGTTTCGCTTGGCTTGATACTGGGACTCACGATAGCCTCGCGGAGGCCAGCAACTACATTGAAACTATTGAAAAACGCCAGGGCCTTAAGGTCGCATGCTTGGAAGGTATCGCATTAAGAAAGGGATGGATTTCTCCGTCTCGAATGCGCGAGATTGCCCATCCGATGATTAAGAATCAGTATGGGCAGTACTTGATGCGAATCGCAGACGAATATGAGAAGAACGGCCCCCAAAACATTGATGAATTCTAGCAAATGAATGTAATTCAAACAGATATTCCTGGAGTAGTCATTATTGAGCCGAAGATATTCGGTGACGAACGAGGTTACTTCTTCGAATCGTGGTCACAGAAGGAATTTGATGAGAAGGTTCGTCCAATCAAGTTTGTACAGGACAATGAAAGCAAGAGCCATTATGGCGTTTTGCGTGGGCTTCACTTTCAGAAAGGAAAGTTTGCTCAAAGCAAGTTAGTTCGGGTTGTGAAGGGTAAGGTACTCGATGTCGCTGTGGATATTCGAAGAGGCTCCCCAACTTTTGGTAAGCATGTTAAAGTTGAGCTTTCTGAAGAGAATCATCTCCAGTTTTTTATTCCACGGGGATTTGCTCATGGGTTCGTGGTCTTGAGTGAGGAAGCTGTTTTCCAATACAAATGCGATAATCCGTATGCTCCTTCGGAAGAAGGGGCTATCATCTGGAATGACCAACTACTCAACATAGATTGGCAGATACCTATTGAGAGCGTAGATTTGTCTGACAAAGATAAGTTTCATCCTTCTCTGGATAACGCAACCGATATATTTGATTATCTGACAGATTATTATTCGTTGTGAACATCTGTCATTTGTAAGATTATCAGTACTGTATGTCTCTTGCTGAGAGTTCAAATAAACGCATAGCCAAAAATAGTCTCATAGTCTATCTGAGATTGTTCGTCACAACCATTGTTGGACTCTTTACATCTCGATTCGTACTTCAGGCTCTTGGGGCTTCTGACTACGGCCTGTATGGTGTTGTCGGTGGCGTTGTTGCTATATTTGCAGTTGTATCAGGTGCGATGTCATCAACGACTATTCGTTTTTTGAATATCGAAATCGGCAAGAAAGATGGTGATCCCAATAAAACTTTTAATGTCTGCCAAGTTACACATATCCTATTTGCTGTCTTGGTCTTTATTTTGGCCGAGACAATAGGCATGTTCTATATTTTGAAGTACCTTAAAGTCGACCCCGGGAGACTCAATGATGCGATATTTGTCTTCCAGATTTCAACAATTGTTGCATGTATCGGTATTGTTAATGTTCCATATCAGAGTGTCTTTATAGCTAAAGAAAAGTTTATGCATATTGCGATGATCGATATCATAAACTCGCTAGTCAAACTCATTTGTGTCGCATTACTGTTGTGTTATGGGGGTAATCGTTTGATGTTATACGCAATCATAATGAGTTTGGCGACACTCTTTTCTTTTATCGCTTACCACTATTTGGACTTTCGTTATTGGCCAGAATTGGTGAGGTGGAAATTGTATAAGAACCCTAAAGAATACAGAGAAGTACTAGTATATAACAATTATACATTACTGTCATCTTTGGCATTGATGGGGCGATCGCAAGGCTCCAATATGCTAATAAACTTCTTTTTTGGGACAGTGGTAAATGGAGCATTTGGGATAGCTCGTACGGTTCAAGGTTTCGTGGAAGTCTTTACAGTTAATTTTGATCAGGCGGCAGCTCCTCAGATTACGCAGAGTGTAGGCAGGGGAGATTTGTCACGTGCTTCATCATTATCACATAGAGTGTGCCGGTTCTGTCAACTGCTATCTCTCCTAGTTGTATTCCCTCTTTTCGTCGAGATGGAGATGGTTCTTCAAATCTGGTTAGGTAGTGTCCCGGAGTATACCGTCTCGTTCTGCAGAATCGTATTAATAACTGTATACGTAGCATCGACCGGCGGAGGATTACTACGGCTTAAAGATGCCTTGGGGAAGATTAAATGGTTTATGTTGACTTATTCTTTTTTGTATTTTATTACTCTTCCAATTGGCTATTTGGTTTTCAAACAGGGATATCCCCCTTCAAGTATTCTTGTCTTGTATGTTCTAACAGATATTATATGCCGAATCACTCAGTTGGTTTTGATGAAACGGATTTACGATTATGATGTCCTTCAATTCTGTAAGGAGGCTTTCCCTAGACCTTTTTTCGTAATAATCCTAATGCTATTATATGGACTCATCTATCGACACCTTTCTTTACACTCTATTTGGATGCATCTTCTTGGTTTGTTTTTAACTTTCCTTTATGGTACTACCATTATATGGTGTATCGGATTAAAAAAAACTGAAAGGAATAGTATACTGGCTTTCATCATGAACAAATTACGAGGTTTTATACAAGTATGAAACTAAAAAAGTCACTTATTCATTTTATGTATGATCACTTTCTACCATTCATGATTAATAGACGATGGAAGAGGGTTTATGGGCATAGAATTGATTGGAAGCATCCTAAGGATATTAATGAAAAGATGCAGTGGCTGGTTTGTTTCGGAGACACATCAAAATGGCCAATTTGCGCAGATAAGTATCGAGTTAGGGAGTATTTGAAAGAAAAGGGATTGGAGAGTCTCGCCGTAAAACTATATGGAGTTTGGGACAATGCGGATGATATCGATTATGATTCGCTTCCTGAAAAGTTCGTACTAAAGTGTAACCATGATAGTGGAACGTGTATAATAGTAGATAAAAGAACTTCATTTAATAGAGAAGAAATCAATCAAACTTTAAACAAAGCTCTTTCAGTACAATTTGGCTATATTAATGGAGAGGTGTATTACAACAAGATTCAGCCCTGCATTATTGCTGAAGAGTTTTTGGAGAGCAAAGATACTTCTTTCTCTTCATCGCTTGTCGACTATAAAGTTTGGTGCTTTGATGGAAAACCATTTTGTATTTGGGCGTGTCACAGTAGAACTAAAGAAGGCACTTATGTAAATGTCTACGATTTGAACTGGACTGCCCATCCGGAGTATTCTGTATTTACGGATCACTATCGTGATGGGAAGGGTGTTGTTCCTAAGCCTAAATCTTTTGAACAGATGATGACTGCGGCTTCAATTCTTTCCGAAGGATTTCCTGAAGTTAGAGTAGATTTCTACGATGTAGATGGCCGTTTATACTTCGGCGAACTAACATTTATGACGTTGTTTGGTCAGATAGACTTTTATACAGAGAGTTTCTTGACGGTTCTGGGAAATCATTGCAAGTTACCATTTGAGTAAAAATGAAAGATTTTGTAATTTATACAGTTGTGACGGGCGGCTATGATGGTATTTTACAACCCATAGTTGTTGATGATAGATTTGATTATGTATTGTTTACAAATGATGGTATGAAGAGCACAGGGGTGTGGACAGTTCGCCCAATCCCTGATGTCATTTCTGGGGATAATAAGAGACTGTCTAGATATCCCAAGACACATCCTGAATCACTTTTGTCTGAGTATAAGGCGTCCCTATATATTGATGCAAACATTCAAATTGTTGATCAATGGGTATATCAGAGGTTCCTCGACTTATATAGCCAAGGTGCGGAGTATGCCGGCGTTAGATTAGTTCTGACAGGGAGAGATTGTATTTATGAGCATTCTTTGGATATGTGTTTGTGGAGACTAGAGTATCCAAGTATAGCCGTGAAACAATGTCACGCTTTATTCGCGAAGGGCTTTCCTCGCCATTTTGGAATAAACGAGAATAATGTGATTTTCAGGATTCATTCCGATACAATGAAAGTTGTTGATGAGGAGTGGTGGCGATGGATAACGATGTATTCCAGTAGGGATCAGTTTTCGTATATGTATTGCCTCTGGAAGTATAAAGTTGAGTTGAATTATTTCCTTCCTATAGGGGAGGATGCTCGCAATGGCTCACATTTTAAACTTATTAATCACGATGGACGAGCTAATGTTCAGCGTGTTAAATTAGTTAAACTTGGCTTTATTAGGCGTTTGTTCTTAAAGAGTTTACGTGATAATCCTGAACTTGGGCTGAAAAGATGGAGGATTATTTATGAATCCAGTTTCCCGATGACTTCCATGTATCTGGTTGGTCTGCTTTCAATAGTCTCTGTTGTGCCCCTTAAGTTACGTGGAGCGTTTTCTAAATCTACGAAATAGCATGTCGAAATAGGGGCCTATTTAGCCAGTACCCCTAGCTCTCTTAAAAGTAATATGATAACTTGTTTCTGATTTATGATGAATAAAAAAGCTCGGGTGATTGCATTTTATCTTCCGCAATACCATACCATCCCAGAAAACGATGAATGGTGGGGTGAAGGGTTTACGGAATGGACTAGCGTCCGAAATGCCAGGCCTCTTTTCAAAGGGCATGTGCAACCCAAGATACCTGGGGAATTGGGATACTACAATTTACTTGATCCCCAAGTTAGAGAAAAGCAAGCAGAGCTTGCTAAGTATGCGGGAATTGAAGGCTTCTGTTATTGGCATTATTGGTTTGGGAATGGGCGTCGTTTGCTAGAGAAGCCTTTTGATGAGGTGTTGGCATCGGGGAAACCGGATTTCCCTTTTTGTTTAGGTTGGGCTAACCATTCGTGGAGCAGGAAAACCTGGACCAAGTATCAACAGAACGGCAATCAAATGCTTATGGAGCAACTTTATCCCGGAGATGAAGATATAGTTGCCCATTTCAATAACGTTCTTCCTGCTTTTTTAGATCATCGATACATCACGGTGGATGGGAAACCGCTTTTTCTTGTTTGGGCTCCGATGGATTTGAAAAATCAGAAACATTTCATTGATAAATGGAATGAACTTGCACAAGAAAACGGGCTGAGGGGAATTTATTTCGTTGGATTGAAAGGTGGTCCCGATAATGGATGGAATGGCCCTTTGACTGTAGGCTTTGATGCTGTGTGTTGGGAGAACTTCTGGACGGCAGAATACAATACTTCCTTTGTTAAAACTCGTGTTTTCCCTCGCATTCAGCAGTATTTTAACACTCCTTTTTTTATTAAAAAATACAAGTACAAAGATATCATAAAGGATTATTTCTCTGACATTGATACGGAGGAGAATGTCTACCCTACGATTGTCCCCAATTATGATAGATCTCCTAGAGGTGGAAGAAAAGCAGTTATTTATTATGGTTCTACCCCGGATCTTTTTAGGCACCATGTTGAGCAGGCTTTAAAAGTAATTGAGAACAAACAAGAAGAGCATAGAATCTTATTTCTTCGTTCTTGGAATGAGTGGGGTGAAGGAAATTACATAGAACCAGACCAAGAGTTTGGTCGCCAGTACCTTGAAGTCTTACATTCGTTGATTAGTCCTCTATGATCCCTAAAGTGATACATTATTGCTGGTTTGGACGAAACCCTTTACCGAAATCTGCAATTAAATGCATTTCGTCGTGGCGTAAGTTTTTCCCGGATTATGAGATTAAGGAGTGGAACGAGGATAATTTTGATGTAAACTGCATCCCTTATACGCGAGATGCCTATGCCTCAAAGAAGTATGCCTTTGTGAGTGATTATGCGCGGTTCTTAATCCTTTATCAGTATGGTGGTCTTTACTTTGATACTGATGTTGAGGTTATCAAGTCTTTTGATGATATAGTTCGACAAGGCCCTTTCATGGGGGTTGAGGTGCCAGCCATAGGATCTCGGTTACCAATAGTTGCCCCTGGCCTTGGTCTGGGTGTAAACCCTGGCCTTGGTCTGTACGGGGACGTCGTTGAAGTATATAAAACCTTGCCATTCAGAGATGCTAATGGTGCTATTAACAAGCACACGGTTGTGCCAATTACGACTGAATTGTTGGTGAGGAGTGGGTTAAAGACTTCATGTAAGATTCAATATGTTGCCGGAATATGGGTATATCCTTCAGATTTTTTCAACCCTCTCGATAGTGTTACGGGGAAGATGACGATTACAGAAAACACGCGGTCAATTCATTGGTATATGGCCTCTTGGAGTGACGAATCTCGCTTTTACAGGTTTCTTTCTAGATTGTACCATCGCTTAGTCGTAACATTCCGGTGTCATAATAGACATATTCTTTGATTGTTTCGTCATGTTACTGTTCATAATTTGTGTTTTATAGTTTAGTACCAAACATGTTTATTCCTTACAACGCATTAGTTTATTAAAAGTAATACCCGCCATACCCGTTGATGCTTATTAGAAGAAAGATTGTTTTCTTTTGAATGTTTTGAATTAGATCTATGCCTCTTCTTCCTGCTTCTTGGTACTATCCCGTACATCTTATTTGCGTTTCTATACTATCTTTATATGCCTCATTTATCCTATCGAATTGTGACAACAATAGACTGATAGCTCAAAAGAAATCTCTCAATGTAGTTTATATTTATGCTATTTTGTTCATCATTATCGTTGGCTTGCGTCCAATCGGAGCTAAAGAATTTGGTGATTCGGGAACCTATGCGGCAGTTTATGGCGCATTTCAGAGAGGTTGGTTAGATTCAAGCGATGGATTAGGTGGTGATTGGCTGTGGAATAGTTTTATGTTCTACTGCTCTTCTTTTTTACCTATTAACCTGTTCTTTTTATTAGTTGAGTTTTTATATGTTTTCCCCTTAATTGTTGCATGCAAAAGATGGTCGTATTGTAATTCATCATTATTATTGTTGTTTGCTCTCGGAGCGTTCTCCTTCTTTTCATATGGGACCAATGGACTTAGAAACGGAATGGCATGTAGCTTTGCAGTATTGGCCCTAACTTATATTGGAGGAAGTAAAAAGGATAAACTAATATGGGCATTCCTGTGTTTTTTGGCGATCTTCAACCATAAATCCACGTCTCTCCCAATAATAGCGATGTTATTTACATATCTTTATCCAAAACCGAAGCCGATGTTCTTTTTTTGGATAGGATCTATTTTAATAAGCATCATAGCCGGTAGTACTGTTTCGAGCTTTTTTGAGTCTCTTGGGTTTGATGAAAGAATGACTACATATCTAGACACATCTGACAGTGAATTGTTCGAGTCTTTCTCTCATTCGGGATTCCGTTGGGATTTTCTATTATACAGTTTTATGCCGATTCTCTTGGGGTGGTATGTCCTGTTTCGGCGAAAAGCAGAAATTAAACTTGATTATATGCTATTACTAGGAACGTATATCTATAGCAATTCTTTCTGGGTCATGGTTATAAGAGCAGCATACTCAAATCGTTTTGCTTATCTCTCGTGGTTCTTATATCCTTTTGTATTAGCTTACCCTCTCTTAGAACTAAATATCGTACCTAATCAAGGGCGTCGCCTATCTGCCATTATTATGATATTACATTTAGGCTTTACCTTGATTATGTTTCTAAGATGATGGGATGTACATCGCGAACAATTGCTTAACAGTATGAAAGTATTACATATTATTACTTGTGTGGCCGACTCTGGTGGCTCAGAGAAGTTGATGGAGGATTTGTTGCCAGGTCTTCGGAGACAAGGCATCGATATCTCATGTTTGGTATTCAATGGTTTTGATTCTCAGAATCGGCGCTTATTAGAAAAGGAGGGAATCAAAGTTTACGAACTCGGTCATAATGCTCATTATTATAATCCACTATTCTTCTTTAAACTCATCCCTTATCTTCGCCGATTTGATATTGTTCATGCCCACAATACTCCCGCGGTTTTATTTACGGCTCTTTCAGGTTTGTTTGGGACGGCTCACCTTGTTATGACTGTCCATAGTGCAGAAGGTAAGCTCCGTAACTTTTGGTGGGGGCGCCTTATAGATAAATGGATATATAGGCATTTCGGTACTATTATATGCTGTTCGTCGATTGCAGAACAGAATCTATTAAAAGAATACCCATTTTTGAAAGATAAAACCATCACAATTAATAATGGCGTAAATCTTAGCAAGTTTATTGATGCGAGTCCAAGTAAAGAAATCTTGGAGAATGCAGATAAAAGAGTAACGATGGTCGCACGTTTCAGAAAAGAGAAAAACCATATGGCGCTAATTGATGCGTTGAAGTTTTTACCGGACGCATTTCATGTTTTCTTCGTTGGAGATGGAGATACGAAGAATGCTTGTGAAATGTATGCATGCGACTGTCAGGTTGCCCAAAGAGTCCATTTTTTAGGATTACGCACAGATGTTCCTTCGATATTAAAAGCGTCGGATTATATTGTTCTTTCCTCAAGATTTGAAGGGCTGTCTCTTTCTTCAATTGAAGGAATGGCGGCAGGAAAACCCTTTATTGCAAGTGATGTTAATGGCTTAAGGGAGGTTGTTGGTGGAGCTGGTGTTTTATTCCCTGAGGGAGATGGAAAGAGTCTGGCAGAAGTCATTATTGATTTAGAGACGAACCCTAAGAAATACCTAGATATAGCGAAACAATGTGCAGAAAGAGCGATGCAATATAGTATTTCTAACATGATTGCTGGGTATCGTGAAGTTTATCTTAGAATAGAATAAAAGATAGACATTGCTATGAATAAAAGGAAGACATTGACGGTTTTCACTCCCACTTATAATCGTATTAAAACGATAAAAAGGACTTATAAGAGTTTATGTGAGCAGACAAATACTGATGTCGACTGGCTAATCATTGATGACGGATCATTTGATGGGTGCCGCAATTGGGTTTTTTCATTGGGAGAAATAGTTGATAGAGACGGTACTGTTTTTGATTGGATGGGGCGGCCTCTTTGTGAGAAAAGTGAGAATCATTTTGTGGTTCAAGCGGGGTTTTTACGAATTGAATATATCTATAAACCCAATGGGGGGCTATACACGGGTTATAATGTTGCTTTTTCTGTGATTCAGAGCGAGTTATGTGTTTGTATCGATTCGGATGATTATCTTCCATCGAATGCTGTTGAAATAATAACGAAAAAGTGGCAGGAACTATCTGTAAATCAGCGCCAGCAAATTGGTGGGATTGCAGGTTTAGATTATAACGTTGTTGACAAGAGCCCTATTGGTGGTGTCTTCAAGATAAAATCCCCAATTGCTTTTGTCCAAGATATGGGTCATATCGGTGACTGTAAATTTGTGTTTAGAACTGATGCCATAAGGCGTTTTGCTCCACAGATAGGATTTGAGGGGGAAAAGGATTTTAATCCTCACTTTATGCAAATGCAATTGTTTGATGAGTATCCTATGTTGGTAATTAATGAGAATTTATGCTGGGTTGAGTATCAATATGGCAACGATTCAATGTCACAAGCGATATTTAAACAGTACTTAAGGTCTCCAAAGAGTTTTGCTAAATATAGGTTACAAGAATTAGCGCTAAAACGGGGTAATAGTTTTCTCAAAAAAATACGATTAAGCGCCCATTATGTGTCTTCGTGTATTTTCTCAAAAGATAGAGATTGGTTGAAGAATTCCAATAGCAGAATATTAACTATAATATCTATTCCGTTTGGTGCATTTCTTTGTCTATACATAAAAGCAAAGGCTATTTCACAATATTAATTGGTTTTGATTCATAGTTACTCGTTTTCAAGAATGAATAGTATACTCATTATCGGGAAAGATAGCTATATTGGTAATCATGTTGACAAGTGGCTAACTAGGGCTGGTTTTTGTGTTGAACAACTCGATGTCCTGGTTGAAGATTGGAGAGTATTTGATTATTCGGTGTTTGATGTTGTTATTCATGTCGCAGGAATTGTTCATCAACCTAAGTGCAAAAACTGGGATTTGTATAAGCGAGTCAACACTGATATGCCAATCGCCATAGCTACGATGGCTAAAGAACAAGGCGTAAAGCAGTATGTGTTTTTTAGTACAATGGGAGTTTATGGGCTGCATAAGAAACTGAGAAAAAACGTTGTGGAGAATGATACTCCCTTACTTAGCGAGTCCATGTATGGAAAGAGTAAAAGGCTAGCTGAGGAAGGGCTTTTCAAACTACAGGATAATTCGTTTACCGTAACATGTGTCCGCCCGCCAAGCGTTTATGGCAAAGGCTGCCGAGGAGGATATATAACAGGGTTCACTACTATCGCAAGGAGATTTCCGGTGATACCCTATGCATATCAGGATGTCAAGCAGAGTATGCTTTTTATTGATAACTTATGCGAACTTGTTCGACTTTTGGTCAAGAATAGGATGTCCGGAGTTTTCTGTCCACAAGACGATGTCGCCGTATCCGCCAATGAAATATTGTCTACGATTTCTGAAGGAATTGGCAAGCATTATAGATCGTCAAAGATGCTTGGATGGTTTGTTAAGCTTCTCCGTTTTTTGCCAATTGTAAATAAAGTATATGGGGGAATAGAGTATGACAAGGAGTTATCGCAAATCGAGGGTTTAAACTATGTCGTAACTCCATTTCATGAAGCAATGATAAGTACTGTCAAATAATTGCTGGACAAGTGAAAAAAAGAAATAGAATAGGCTTCATCGTTGCCATCCCAGGTACTGCCCAGTCATTCTTAGCAGACCATATTCGGGCACTATCAAAGGAATACGATGTCTATTTGGTCGCAAATAGCGTATTGCCTGAAGCGATGAAGAATCTCCCATTGGCAGGATACCATATCGTCGAGATTGAGCGTGGGATTTCACTTCTAAACGACATCAAAGGAGTATTTGCCCTTAAGAGTTATTTCAAAGCGATACATTTTGATGCGGTGCATTCGGTGACGCCCAAGGCCGGCTTGTTGACGGCTCTTGCCGGTTTCTTAGCTCGAGTTCCTTTTCGCATCCATATTTTCACAGGACAGGTTTGGGCGAATAAAAATGGGTTTGTCCGATGGATGCTCAAGTCAATGGACAAGATTATTGCGGGGCTGAATACTCATATCCTTGTTGATGGGGAAGGACAGAGACAGTATCTGATTCAAAATGGAGTGGTCACGAACGATAAATCCCAGGTATTAGGAAAGGGATCGATAAGCGGCGTTAATCTGGAGCGGTTCTCTCCACGTCAAGAGGTTCGTGATGCCATCCGTAAGGAACTGAAGAATTCAGCTGGAAAGATTGTTTTTGT
>Ga0247609_10004675_pt1 | contig 13566 bp, 16 predicted proteins | sample 172DNAGHGlowgp2_FD_193487 | JGI IMG/M metagenome (GOLD analysis project Ga0247609, IMG submission 193487) | Sheep rumen microbial communities from Palmerston North, Manawatu-Wanganui, New Zealand - 1728 DNA GHGlow gp2 | ecosystem: Host-associated > Mammals > Digestive system > Stomach > Rumen ...
AATTTTACTTCATTTCCGTTAGAGTCGAACGCTTGATTTTCAACAGTATCGATTATGTTGGAAGAAAATATATTTCCTTGAGAACCTTTTGTTGAAATATATTTAAATTTAACAACATCGTTTTTATTTAATTTTTTTCCAAAAATACCGTTTCCAAATCTTAAAGTTATTCCTGTCATATTAGGGAGAGTTCTTATTTGAAATACGGAATCTTCAGAATTATACAAAAACAAACTGCTTACATTTTTCCAAGGTTCATCATTTACAGTAAGAACGAAAAATGAATTATCTATAGAGTCATCGTAGATTGTTTTTTCTTCGAATTTAATTCCTTCCGCCAAAAATGATAATTCTTTTGCCTCACCTTGTACACAATTAACATCCAAGTAGTTTTCATTGGCATTTAAAATAACATTTTGTTTTGCACATACATATATGTCTGAACCAGAAAATTGAAAAAATTGGGGAATTGGTATATTTGTCGAATAACTTGAGTCAAAAGTTTCAGATGTAGATATTCTTACAACACCTTCAGATGCTTGTTTCCTAGGGATTATATAACCGTGCATTGGTGACATTTGAAGAAGGGATGAACGATTTCTTGCCATATTCCAAAAATTTTCCATACTATTGTACTCTGAGTATTGAATTTGGTATGCCATTTCGTTAGCAATGGCTGAAATAAGATTATCTATGACACCATAATTCAAAAAAGACGCCCATTCAGATTGAGATGATAAATACTCTAAGATTCTAACTTTTATCGCTTCAAAATCAAATTCTATTTTCTTTGCCATATATGAATTCCTCAAAAATTAAAACTTTCAAATTAAATAGTTATGAGTATTGAAAATTAAAAAATAACTATTTATATTGAATATATGAGAAATTTAAAGGTTGCTCGTATGAGTGCCTTAAAAATATTATATGGAGGAAGTTGTAATGATGTACACTTCTATTTTTGATTTGGACGGAGTATTTGACGAAATTGTTAATACTCTCAAGGATTCGGATTTTTCTTATGTCGTTTCATCTGATGTGAATGGCGTAAAGGAAATTAATTCTTTTAGTAAAGCAGATGTTCCTTATAGTCAGTATGTCGATGAAGATAAGAATCTGTATTTTGATTTTGCTTTGGCTGGTGTTTCAAAAGATTCAATTGAATTGACCAAGACAGGAAAGCAGATTGAAATTACAGTAAAGGCTTCAGAAGAAAAAGATAAGTTCGCTTACACACACAAAGGAATCAAATTCCCTAAAGATAAAGACGTTTCAATAGCAACAATTGATGTTACAGACAAATATGATGCTGAACCTACAGTGTCATTCGAAAATGGTCTTTTGAAGTTAAAGTTTACAATCAAACCTGAAGAAAAACCAAAGAAACTTTCAATTAAATGATTCAACGCTTGTAACTAAAAATATATAATTTTGGTTACAAATTCATGTCACAAAAAGTGTATATTTTTTGTGACATGATAGCATTGAATTATTGTCAAATCTCAATTAAATTATATGTATCAAATATAAATGGAGGAAATATATGTCAATTTATAACGAAGTAAAATTCGGTAAAGAAGCACAAGATGAAATTTACAAGGGTGCTAAAATTGTAGCAGATGCTATTGCTAGTTCATTAGGTCCTAACGGAAAAACTGCATTAATCGAGGGATTTGGTGGAAATTCTTATACTGTAACTAAAGACGGAGTTTCTATCGGAAAAGCAGTTGGAAAACTTAAAAATCAGTATCAAAATATTGGTGGAAATCTTGTAAAAAATATTGCAAGTGAAAGTGCTAAAGTAGGGGATGGTACAACTACGGCTTCTGTTCTTGGTCGTTCCATGCTTGAAAATGGTCGAAAATATATTGCTAGTGGTGTGAAAGTATCCGATTTGAAAAAAGGAATCGATTGTGCTACAAAACTTGCAATTGAAAAAATTAAATCAAAATCAAAAGAAATTCGTAACACAACAGATATTTTGAATATTGCTACAATCGCTTCAAACAACGATGAAAAAATTGGTAAACTTGTTTCAGAAGCATATTCTCAGATTGGTGAAGATGGAATTCTTACAGTAGAAGATTCTCCAAAAACAGAAACTTATCTTGAGTTTGTAGAAGGAATGCAGTTCAACAATGGTTATGAAAGTCAGTATTTTGTAAATAATACTGATAGAATGACTTGTGAATTCAAGAATCCTTACATCCTCATAACTGATGAAGAAATCAACAATCTCAATATTCTTGGAAAAATTCTAAATCAGATTGCCAACGAAGGTCGTTCACTTCTTATTATCGCAAATGGTTATGGTGGACAGACAATGCCTGCTCTTGTGTTTAATGCAGTAAATAAAACACTTCAAGTATGTGCGGTGAAAGGTCCAGAGTTCGGTGAAATGAGAAAGGAAATCCTCACTGATATTGCCGTTCTTACAGGCGGTTCATTCATCTCGGAATCACTTGGTAAATCACTTTCTAAAATGGAAATGTCAGATTTGGGTAGTGCCGAAAAGGTAGTAGTATCGAAAGACAATACTCTTATTGTCGGTGGAAAATGTGAAAAATCTTCACTTGATGAAAGAATCGAACACATCAAATCAGAAATGTCAGTTGAAACTGTAGAGAAGAAAAAGGAAAACATGAAAAAACGAATCGCATCTTTGAGTGGTGGAATTTGCGTGCTTCGTGTTTATGCCGATAATGATGTTGAAATGAAGGAACTCAAAGACCGCATTGAAGATACAATCTGTTCGGTAAAGGCTTCTGTTAAAGAGGGTATTGTTCTCGGTGGTGGTGTAACTCTACTCAAAGTATCATCAGAACTTGAACCTCCAAAGGAACTCACTGATTCGCAGATTTGCGGATTCAACATTGTAAAAGATGCTCTCGAAGCACCTATTCGTCAGTTAGCAAAGAATAGCGGTGTTTCTGATGATGTAATTGTTGAAAAGACACTTACGCAGTCTGACGGTGAGAAAAGTGGTTATAATTTTGCAACAATGGAATGGGATGAAAATCTCTTTGATAAAGTTGTAGACCCTACACTTGTTGAAACATCTGCATTGAAAAACGCATCATCGTTTATTGGACTGTATCTTAATACAAATGTTGTCATTACTACTGTAAATGAAGACGAAAATAAAGTTAATGGTGTAAACTAAATAGGAGATATAATATGGATAAAGTTGTACCAATGAATGAATATGTTCTCGTTAAAGTAGAGGATAAAAAAACAGAAGGTGTTTATTTTGGAGAAAATAAGGATAAACCAAAGGAAGGAACGATTCTTGCATTTTCTACAGAATGTAAAAATAAGAATTTTGAAGTAGGAAAGAAAGTAATTATTAATCGTTATGAGATGATTCCTTATGGTGATACAGAAGATGAATTCTTTGTATCAGAAAAAGCAATTGTAGCGATGTTCTAGTTTCTTAAACATTGGAGAGAGAAAGACCTAGATTAATTTCTAGGTCTTTTTTATTTGAATATTATATTGAATTTTTCGAATTATTTTAATAACACCCTTTCGGGTATAAATATATTAAAAATTGTACAAATTACACCCTTTAAGGTGTAATTATAAATATTATTGTAGTCGTTTATTTTTTTTTAATTCACAATTTTCTTTACTTTTTTTACTGTAGGTGTAACATTTTCCAATTTATCATCCGAATAATCTTCGTCTTTTACATGACGAATTAATTTTTCTTTCGTAATGTCTTCATTCGCTTTATCTTGTGTTTTGAGAGAGAAAATCTCGGTTCTTGCGTTTTGTGCTAATTGAATAATCTGCTGACTATTAGCCTTCCAAGACTCCATTATTCGAAGATAAAACGATTTTCTTTTTTCTGAAATGATAAGTCTTTGTTGCCATTCTACATATTCCGATTTATTAGTAACAATTAAATTCTGTTCAATTTCGGTTGTAGAAGCCATTTTTGTTTTAGCAGTAACATCTTTATTTAAATTAGTTTTACTTTCTAAAAATTTTTCAGCATACCATGTTTTGTATTCAAGTTTGAGCATATCATCTTCTAAAGAAACAGATTCATATAAAGTAAGAATATATCTTGTAATTGAGAAGTAATTTGCAAGACATTCGTTTAAGGATTCGGCACTGATTTCTCCATTTTGAATTAAATTACCAATATTATTTATAAATTCTATTTTTTCCGAATCATCTTCAAGAAAACTAAAATCAACCATATAATTCCTCCATATAATTACATTTTAACAAAATACGGTTTTTTAATCAATAAATTTTTATAACTATCTTTTGTATATGATAATATTACATGGAGGAATAAAATGAATATTAAAAATGTAGAGTACGCTAATTATAATTCGTATCTTGAAAGTCTCGTTAAAAGTTTATCTAATTTTTGTAATAAATGCCCATTAAAGCCTACAGTTCAAGTGGTTAAAGATTTAGGAAAAATTTATATACATTATGATAACGAAGAAATTGAAATTTCAGTTGATGTGAAAAAAGACAAGAAAAAAATAATCGGTGATTTGAAGAAAAAATTAGAAAAACATTATCCTATTATTTATGAAAAAACAACACAAGTGCCTAATGCTGATGAAGTAAGAAAGATATTAAATCAAGGTAAATCTTTGGAAGAAGCGTTAAATACTACACAGATTGTATATAAAAAAGTTTACAAAATAATGCGTGTTCATGATTCATATAATGAATTGGATTTGCTTTCAATTGATGATGACTGTATGTACAAGTTTAAATGTAAAATCCCATTAATCGCATTGCTTGAAGACCTTAAATATAACGGACGAGATTCGGATGCTATAACTCATCTTAATCTTTTATACAAACTTAATTTTGCGGAGAGGTAGTATATGAAGATTAATTGGTTTGAAAGCAAGGAAATGGTTTATTTATATCTAGCACTTTTAAGAAGTGAAAATGGAAGAAAATTGATACTTGTGTTGAATAAATAAAATAATTAAAATGAATATGGATGAAAAATATGGAGGAATGAAATGAGTATTATTTATAATAATATTTTCTTTGATGTATACAACTTATGGTATCGAGTAGCGACTAAAAATGAATCTCTCGTTGATGTTGGTGATAAAAAAGTACCTATAAATGCTATATGCAAATTTTTTGAACTTACTGACGGATACATTAAAAAATACGGAAGTGTTGAAAATTGTAGAGTGTGGTATTTATTTGATAATGCTAAAACATCTATATTAAAAAACCGCAAGTTATTGGATAAAGAATACAAGAAAAACAGAGAGATTCAACCCGATTGGTTCTATACAGGAATTAACATGATAGAACTGATTGCAAAATATTACAGAGACAATTCAGTAATATATCGTGTTCAAAATATCGAAGCCGATGATTTTGTTGCACCATTAATAGATAATTATATCAACGAACATGATAAAGTTCTTATGTTTTCTACAGATATGGATTGGAGTCGTTGTCTTTTGAATGATGTCGAAAGAGATGTAACGGTTAATCAATATACTAGAAACAATGAAATTCTTACTGTAAAATCATTTGAAGAAAAGTTTGGATTTAAACCTACTTATTCGAATGTGTGTTTTTGGAAAACATTATATGGTGACCAATCGGATTGTATTCTTCCAACTTTATCAAATTATCCTAAACAATATTTTTTGGATTGTATTAATCGTTATACTGATGTTTCTCGTTTTATTTCAGACGCTTTGAATAATAAAATTACTTATTTAGATGCAGGTTGGAGAATTAAAATTAAGAATTGTGCAGAAAGAATGATGATGAATTGGCAGTTGGTATCGAATCTTGATATTGATAACTTCGACCTTGAGAATTGGAAAGTAGAATGTGCTTATAAGCCAAATAAACTTTTAATCATCTACAACACTCTAAACATTGTTGGTCGTTTTGATAAACGAGTGAAAAATGAAAACAAGGGTTCTGATTTGTTGAGTATGCTAGAAGGTGAAACGGTAGAAAGAGCGTAAGGAGGAGATATGTTTGAGGATTTAATTTACATTAGATTTGGTGAAATTCCAAAAGATGAAAAAAGTAAGAAAGGGAATGGTTGTATTGGTGATGGTTATGAATGTATTGGATATGAAAAAGGTGTTTCTGTTTGGAATGCGGTACTTTTAGATGACGGATATCATTTGGTCGCACCGATAAATGGAAATTCTTGTACTCATGGAGATTTTTCATCAATGGCATTTCCTGATAATTGTTATGGTTGTGACCCAGAACAGAAAATTTATGTCGTGATAGGTGATGAAGTTGGGAGAGGTACGGATAATGAACCTCTTTTGAAAAACATTGAAATTGTAGAAGAGTTGCCTTTTGATTATTTCAAGTTCAGAGATAGAGAGGAAACAAATGAGGAGGAAATGAATGAATAAAAAACCTGACGCATTTACAAGAAGATTTATAGAATGGTCGTATTTTCATGGTTGTCCAATTATGGTGGAAAACGATGATGGAACTTGGAAAAATTATTATGGAAAAAAATTTGATTGGTTGCATAGAAATTATAAAATAGATAATCATTCTCATGAAGATTATTATAGTCGATTATATGCACACGGAACAAATTAAAAAAAAAGACCCACTCAAAAAGAGTGGGTTTAATTTTTTATATCTTATTTGTTCAATTTAGCAAGAATTACCGTTTCGTTCGAATCACCGAAAGTTGTAATTATGAGTTTATTGTAAGGGTCGTTTGAAATGTACATATTCCAAATTTCAGCATCTTTACCAACTTTTGAAAGAATCAACTGCATTGCAGAACAATCAATAGGTACTGACATTTCATCAAATTCTTCCGTCTTTGTGACTTCGGCTGATACTTCAACAAATGTATTTTCATCAGTAGAAATAAAGAATTTTCCATCATTCTTAATATTCAAGTAACACATTTTGTTAGGATTTTTGTTTGCATAGAATGAAAGATAATCAAGTTTTGCACGAAGTTCTTCAATATTAAATGAAATTTTGTTGAATGATTTTGATTCTTCGAGTTTTTTCTGAAATTTTTCTGAAAATAGAGGGTGAAAATCAACATCATTTGGAGTAGAGAAATATTCAAAAATACTTCTCTGAGCATTTGTACAAAGGTATGAATCATGATTACTTTTTACGATTGCACCGATTCCCAAAGACTGAATTGATTTCAAAACTTCATTGGAAAGAAGTCCTTCTTTATCTTCAGCCATATCTATGTCATCCATATAAATTTTATAATTAGAATAAGAGAAAACTTTTGAATGCTGAATATCAAGGAATCTTTCGGAAGGTTTAATAGAATCAGGTGCTACAAAAATACCACCGCTAGTAATAGCATTCATAATCGAAGGGGTTACTTCCATAAATTCTTCGTATTCATCTTCGTTATCGAAAAGAATCTTTCTTGATTCAAGTTCTTCGGCATATCCTTCGTTCTTTTCAAATTTACCTTTAATCTGACCATTATTTGCGGTATAACTGTAATCAGCATTAAGAGTGATAAATTCTTTTGCATAAGATACAAGATGAGTAAACTCAATTTTGTTAATAACATAAATCTGTTTTTCGTCATCTGTTACGTTTGTGATTTCAAGAGGAATCTTCATCGCTTGTGTATCGGTAGACACATAAAAAGCATAATTTGATTCATCTGTACAATCAATGTAAACAAAATCTGCAATCACATTTGCAATGGATTTTAGATTTTCAGAAAAAGGTTTTGTAGAAATTTGCATATTATTCTCCTCATATAATTTCTTTTACCGTAAGAATAATTAAGATTGAAAATAAAAGCAATACATTTTTGAAAATTTTTAAATGGAATTTATTATGACTACTTTGGTATTCACACCGACTGCCAAATCAGCGTTATATGCGACAATTCCTATTTCCCAACGTTCTTTTTCATAATTAGGAATTACATCTACTTGAACAGGTGTCAATGGGGGTTCAAATTCTTCACTTAATCCTTGAATTATACGATTTCTTATATCAGTTGCACGATTTTCGTCCATCATTTTACCGAGATATTGATACATGATACCTCCACCCACTGAACGAATTTTTTCGTTTCTTTTTGAAACTAACCATATTTTTACGGCTTGTGCCAATGCATCTGAATTTGTCATGTCTGCAATAGAACCGTTCTTATTGACTTTTTTATAGAACGGATAATCATAGAAAATTACATGGTTGTTGTTATTATTTGCAAATGTTTCCATAATGATAAATAGTTATTAAATGAAAATGAAATAACCATATAAATTGTAATAATTTTACTTGACAATAAATGTATTTTGGTGTATATTTATTAATGAGGTAAATATATGAATATTTTTAAGACAATCAGACGAAGATACTTTGATTTTTTGGATTACCGTGATGAATCTCAAGAATGTTTTGTGAACAAAAACGGTGAAATTGTTGCTATAGTTGACATGCTCTCACTTCCACAGTATTTGTTTTATTCACTCTTTTATACAAAGACAAATGATGTTGATTTTGGCAAGGAAGATTATTTCAGATTATATCCAAAGAAAGCAAAGGGATTGACTTTTGTGAATATGAATAATTTAAGTATGGATTATGAAGAAGGATATACTTTGGGTGATTTGCTCAAAAAAGAAGATTTGTTTGCAAAATAACTATTTATTTCATGCAACTTTATGAAACGTTTGAAGTAAAATTTAAAGATAAAAATTCCGCTGAACAAAAAAGTCTGTTAAAAAACGCAATAATAGACTTGTATCAAAATTTTGATGATTATAAAATAGTGGAAAGAAGTAAAGGAAAGAAAGACCAAACTTCTGATTTTATGAACAAGTTTCATATAACAAGGTTCGACATATTTAATTTATTGGATGAAAGTTTATATACATTGAACTTAGCAAAATATGCAGATATTCTTGTTGACAGAGATAGAGAAGATAATCTTTTATATATTTTATATTTTCCAAACGCTACTGTTGGAAATTGGGAAAGTTTTAAATCAAGAGAAAAATTATTATACATTAAATGGAATCCTATTAATAAAAACATAATTTCGTTTCATACTATGCGAGATATTCAAGATACTAACAGAGATTCATTGACGGAGAGCAAAGACATGACCATACAAGATATTATAGATTTCGTTTATACTCACACTGACGAGGATTTTGTTCTGACCGATTTGGAAGTTTTGAAAGATTTGAAGAAAAACTTGAAGGATGGTACAAAACCAATTTATGAGTTGGATGATGTAAAGGGTGTAAAAGATGATATCGTTCAGACGATGGAATTGAGTGGTGAGCAGAAGAAAGTGCTGAATGATTTTATGAAGAAAGTTGAGGGGTTGTATAAGGGAGAAGGAAAGATTGAAGAGAAGTTGTCTTTACAACAAATTCGTTCAAGAGATGTATATTCTAAAAATGCTCATGTAAATAAGTTTTATAACATAAGAAAAGATTTAGTTGGTACACCAAACAGAAACATAAAGTTCATAACATCACAATTAAATGATGATGGTTCAGCAGACTTTTTGTTTCAAACAGTAGTTACTCCTTATGAAGATGTAGACCATGTATATAAAGAATTAATAGACGCACCAATCGCTGACATTGTAAACGCTAGTGCTATGAAAACAAACAATAGCGGAGAGTATATGATGTGTCTTCGTATAAATGATTTTTGGGATTTAATCGAAGAATTAGAAGTTATAGAAAAGAATGAGTTTGATAAAAATACATTAAGTGCAATTTTGGATTTAAGTGAAGATGTAAAATATTCATGCAACTGCGTTTCTTTCGTCTGGAGCGGGATTTCATACTTCGCTACTCAAGAAGATGCTAGTTTAATTCCGAACAATATTTATCCGAAAAAATGGGATAAATACCGAGCAGGTGCTTTAGTATGTAAACACCTTTCAGGATTGTGTAGAAATTTAGGGTTTTTTGAAAATTTGATGGCTATGTCGATTAAGAAAAATATGAAAGACCAAGGGTTGATTGATTAAAGTGAGTTATAATAAAACCCTAGAAAAGTTCTAGGGTTTTTATTTTTTTTTATTTTTTTTCTTTTTCCATTTCTTCTTGAATTCTCTTTGTTTTTTGTGTTTGAATTTCTTCTTTCAAGAAATAAAGCGGTGTATATTTATAATGAGCCTTTAATCTATAAGTATTATTGTAATAATAACGGTTTCCAATTTGCCCTTCTGTCATACCATGCTCTTTTTTATAACGGAAGTATTCTTCATTGAGTTTTGCTTCACATTTTTCCATTATTTGTTTTTCTTGTAATGATTCAAACAGATTAGGCTTTTTACCAAACATGTTGTCTTTTGGTTTTCCTTCCTCATCTTCAGTATTATCATCTTTATTCTCTTCTTCCGCACAACCGTATACTTCATCTACCCATTGAGAAATCAAATCTTTTTCAAGTGGAAGATACATTGAAAGAACAGATTTTACAATTTTTGGTGATAACGACTCGCCTCGCTCTAACCCGAACGAAGTGGCTAGGGTATCTAGTATATCTTTAGCAAGTGAGAATACATCACTAATCTGTGAAATTTTATCAGAGGTCATATCCTCGACAGGATTAAGTATACTAAGTTCAAACTCTGATTTATCACCGTCAAACTCTTCTGTCAAAAGTAAATGCATACGGAATGTTTCATCAAGTTCTTCTAGGAAAGCACGTCTTAAAGCATCAACTCGTCTTTGGAAAATTTTGTTCAAGTAGTACAGTTTTTCAGCACTATCTCCTCCCAAACCATCTCCTTCTTCAGGGCACAAATAAGTCATAGGGATACCTGTAGCCATACACATTGAATATTTCTTTTCTTCAAGGTCTCCTAAAGCGTCAAGGTCAATTGATGGGTCTAGCAAATCATAATCAACAAGACCATCGCAGGAATATATTTTACTACCAACAGAAAGACCGTCTTGATTCTGTGTTTGTGGTGTAATTCCTTCGAGGAAGTTTTTGGCTTCGGATATTCGCATTTGCCTAGTAAACGGGTCACTGTTTTCATCACATTTAATAGAATAATGTTCACGAGGGAACGATTGACTTCTAAGCATATCTATTAAAAGTTGTGTTGTCTTGTATGACTTGAATGTTGGGATTGCTGATAAAAACATAGGCTTACCAAACGGGAAGAAATCTTTATCTGTAGTGAATAATCTACAATGAGAAATACACCAAGGTGGAACGCCTTTAACATTTTTCACATCTTGAGAATCACCATTTTCTTCTTCTGCCCATAATTTTAATGTATAACCAAAAAGATATGATTTATATAACGCACTAATGTCTTCTACATTTTTTTCTGATACAATATCAACAATTTGTTGTAATGATGGATATGTGTTGGCTAAGTTTAAAGCCATTCTAAACCATTCTTGTTTTTCATTTACCATACCCACGTTAAATTCAATTCTGTCTGCAACAAGGAATGGGTCAATTGGTGTAATTGTTGTTATACCACCTTTACCTTCCATATCAATTCCATTCAACCAAAAAGCATCCCCATACATTACAAGGTTTGTAAAAATATCACGAATTACATTTTCAGTAAATCCAACATCCTCAAACCATTTGTAAAAATATTTTTCAAGTTTAGAATCTTTTGCTTTAATTTGAACGAGATTTTTTCCATATTCAGATGTGTAGGCTTCACTGACATAAATCTTAACTGCCGTTTCAAGAATAGGTTCTGTGGTGCAAGCAGATTTCATATCTTTATATCTAAGAAAACGAAAAGCATTATCTAGGTATGGTGCAGTAGACATATTACTAACCAAATACTGATATGCACTTTCCATAGCAGAAGGCATATCTATCGGCTTAACTTTTGGTAATTCTTTACCATTCTTGTCTCGAACATGTTCTGTAGGAATAAGATTTCCTTTATCACTTACTCCCACATTAAAAAAATTTAAAAGTTTATTGGTATTTTGACCATAAAGTTTATTTGATTTTTTTATATTAATTAAGTCTACTTTCGAATTTCCCATTTTACAAATTTCTCCTATTGACTTGACTATATGTTCAAATAGTTATAATAATTCAATTATTATTAAACATGGAAAAAAGAAAAACAAGAAGGTTCTTCTTAATCCAAACCAAAATCCACAATTAAAAGAGAATTGTAAATATGGCTATCAGAAAACCTAATGTAAAAATTGAAAATGGTAAAGTAGTATTTTCTAAAGAAATTTTAGATTATTTTGAAAGTATCCGAACTGAAGAAAATTCAGAATGGATAAACAAATATTTTGACGTTTTATCAGACCCTTCAAATTTTAATGCTGAAAAGTTTAACATACATCATATAAAACCTTGCTTTACTTTCAAAGATGAAAATCATAAAATTAGAAAAGAAACTGAACTTTTAGCAAACGCAATGAAAGAAAATAAAATTAAAATTTCAATTTACAATCATGTTTTGGCGCATTATTATTTGTGGAAAATATTTAATAATTGGGATTCTAAAAATGCAATTAGATACGTATGTCAAAACAAAAATATTGAATTTTTAAATGAAAAAGAAATTAAAGAAATAGCCGAAATTAAAGAAAATTATACAAAATCAAATCAAACAAAAGAAGAAAAGGATAAATCCGATAAAAGATATAGAGATAGTCATAAAAAAGAAATGTCGGAATATGGTAAAAAACGTAGAAAAGAAAAAGGTGAAGAATTAAAGCAACAAGGTAAAAAGTATAGAGAAGAACATAAAGAAGATATAGCAAAATATAGAGAAGAACATAAAGAGGAACACAAAGCATATATGCAAGAATATAGAAAAAATAACAAAGAGGGATTAGCAAAAACTAAACATGATTGGGATATGCGAAATTGTAAAGACCCTATTAAAAATGATAACTGTTCATTTTGTGCTTTAAAAAAACGCATACAAAATCACCTTGAATTATATAAAAATATAAACGCTGATGATTGTATAATCAAAACCGAAAACCAACAATAAAATATAAACCCTAGATTTAATATCTAGGGTGTTTAATTAAAACTCGTTTTTTGAATAATTGTCAGCAATGTACTTTGAAAGTTCAATGATTTCATTCATCAGTTTTCTTTCTTTTGATGAAACATCATCTTCCCAATCACCTTCTTTAATCTGATACATCATTGATTCGATTTCATTGAATCTGTAAACAAAAGATTGCAAATCTATAATTTTCTCCATTAAAACGATAAGTTTTTTTTATTTTAAATGGAGAGGGTAATAAGAGGGCAACGACATTGTTATCCCCCCCCCATTAAAGAAGATAGTTATTCCTTATTCTTCACCTTTAGTTTCGTCATTCTTTGCAGAAAGATAAGTATAAGCGTTGTTCAACATAGTAATTTCTGTGAAACGTGACTGTAGTGTGTCATCGATTTCTTTTCCCTCATTAATCTTTTCGAGCATACCAAGCACATTACAGAACGAAGACTTTGGTGTAAAATTGAGTTCTTCTGCGGTAGTTGATTTTTCTTCTTTGAGTTCTTCTGCGAGCGTATCAACATTCGTCTGCAATTTGGATGCTGAATCAATCACTTCCATAATTTCACCAACATTCTTAT
>Ga0247609_10004676_pt1 | contig 13566 bp, 12 predicted proteins | sample 172DNAGHGlowgp2_FD_193487 | JGI IMG/M metagenome (GOLD analysis project Ga0247609, IMG submission 193487) | Sheep rumen microbial communities from Palmerston North, Manawatu-Wanganui, New Zealand - 1728 DNA GHGlow gp2 | ecosystem: Host-associated > Mammals > Digestive system > Stomach > Rumen ...
TCTAAAAATAAATTGCTGATTCAAATTTTAAACGTTCTGAAGATATTAAGCCAATAAAATCAATTAAAAGCCCTCCGACCGTGCGCCGAAGGGCTTTTTGTTAGCTTGTTTCGCGTTTACCTAACATGAATTATCCGACCTTGATTATCAATATTTACGTCCGATTTAACTTCGTCGCATTTAGAACGAGCATAAAATCTGCTAGCCACGCTGTCAAATACAAGTTCATCGCCGCCCGCGACCTGTTCGAGTTCGTCATCGCTCAATTTTTCGAGTTCCTCATTGATTTTCTTAAGATTTTCTTCGCGTGTTGTCATTGTTATCAGCCTCCAAATAGTTTTCTGTCACTTATACGTTTAAAATCCCATTTCGTTACATATTTTAGCCGAAAAATTTTGTTTTGGCAACGAAAAACCCTCCGACACGCTGCCGAAGGGCATTTTTGCTTGTGACGCGACGATTTACGGCGATTTTATAAAAAGTTTTGTTGGATCATTGTCGGGATTCATGAATTTTTCCGTGGCAGAATCGTCAATGTATTTAAGGATACCGCCCGCAATCTGTTCGAGTTCGTCATTGCTCAATTTTTCGAGTTCGTAGTTGATTTTTTTTAGATTTTCTTCGCGTGTCGCCATTTTATCAGTCTCCTTTCTTATAAATGCTCCGAAAGGTCTTTTAGCTTAATTTTTGTCATTCTTTATAGCCAAGCTCTTTAGCTTTTTCAAAATCTGCTTGAGCAGCCGTAATGTTGCCGAGTTTTTCATAAACTAAGGCGCGTCCGTAGTAGGAATTTGGAAAATTTGAATTTAGTTCAATAGATTTGGAATAATCTTGAATTGCTTGCTCGTATTGTCCTAAATTAGCATAAGCATTGCCGCGATTAGCATATGATTCTGCACTATTCGGATCCAGTTGAATTGCTTTGTTAAAATCTTGAATTGCAAGCTCATATTGTCCAGAATCAGAATAAGTGCTACCGCGATTGTAATATATGTATTTATTATTCGGATCTAGTTGAATTGCTTTGTTATAATCTTGAAATGCTTGACCATATTGTCCTAAATTAGCATAAGCATTGCCGCGATTAGCATATGATTCTACACTATTTGGATCCAGTTGAATTGCTTTGTTAAAATCTTGAATTGCCTGCTCATATTGTCCTAAATCAGCATAAGTGCTACCGCGATTGTAATATATATATTTATTATTCGGATTTAGTTGAATTGCTTTGTTAAAATCTTGAAATGCCAGCTCATATTTTCCTAAATCAGAATAAATAATGCCGCGATTGCCGTACGACCAAGCCCAATTCGGATTTAGTTCAATAGATTTAGAATAATCTTGAATCGCAAGCTCATATTGCCCTAATTCAGCATAAACACTGCCGCGATTATAGTACGTAAATTCATCATTCGGATTTAGTTCAATGGATTTAGAATAATCTTGAATCGCAAGCTCATATTGTCCTAATTCAGCATAAAGAAATCCGCGCTCGTTGTAAGCTTCTACGTCATTTGGATTTTTAGCAATTTGCTCTGTATATTTTTGAATATCTTCATGAGAATCGGCATAAGTGATACCGTTTGCGATGAAAATAGCGGATATTACAAGAAAAATCGCTAAAACTATCTTAAAAAATTTAATCGTCATCATAATAATCACCTCGTAGCAATTTTACTTAAATTTTTTAGTTAAGTCAATGAAAAAACCCTCCGAAATGCTCCGAAGGGCTTTTTTTACCTTCAAATCATTTTCTGTCACTTATACGTTGAAAATTCCAGTTCGTTACAGAGTTTAGAAAAAAATTTATAATAGTCAATGAAAAAACCGTTCCGATAGTCTTACAAATTAGAAAGGAGATGTCGAAACGATTACGTCGCCTTGAAATTACAAAAAACTCCTCAGTCGAAATTTTTATCGTGCTGAAGAGTTTTAAGGCGGTGTTGAAGCGTTAAAAGAAGTCTTTATCGATGATTTTGTCATAAATGTAGCCTTCGCGGACGCCGGAGTCGCTATAAATGATATTTAAGCTGCCGAAGCGTTTAGCGAGGACGTCAGCGATGATTAAACCTGGCATAAAGGTATGCATACGTTCAGGAACGGTTTTCATGAGCAAAATTTTATCTGGGACAATCAATTCGTGGTCGCGTTGGAACCTGTGCAAAATATCATGAATTCTGCGGACTTCCATACGCATATTTTGTTTAGTCATGCCGTACATAGCGTTATAAAGAGCCATTGCACCTTTAAAAGTGCCGCCGATGCCGCAAATTTGAGCGTGACTGACGGCTTGGAACTCTTTAACTGCGCTGACGGTGGCTTCAGCCTCCGCGTACATCTCTGCGCACTCGACTGCGCTGGGCAAAATGTGAATTCCGGTGTAACGGGTATGAAAACTGAGTGAACCGATAGGCAAACTGGCTTTAACTCTGATTTTGCGGTCTTTGAAGTAAACAATTTCGGTAGAACCGCCTCCAATATCGATAAGCAAGCCTTTTTCATCAACAATATTGTGCGTCGCGCCGATAAAATCGAAAGTTGCCTCGTCATCGCCGCTCATGAGGATAATATTAATGCCGGTGCGCATAGAAATTTCGTCTACAGCCTGCGAACCGTTAACGGAGTTGCGAAGGGCGGCGGTCGTGAAGGCAGTTACTTGATTTATTCCGAAATCGTCGAGAAAATAGCGATATTCGCCGATAATCTCAACGACTTTATCAATTCCGGCGCGTTGCATGACGCCATCGCGAACATAAGAGGCAAGACCGACGGTATGTTTCTTTTTCATAATCATTTCGACGCGGTCGCCGTCAATATCGTAAACCGCCATGCGAATAGTATTCGAGCCAACATCAATCATAGCGTAAAGCATTAAATCGCCTCCCTTGCAAGAAATAATTCGGCGTTTTCGGTGATTAACCTGCTAATTTTGAATTTCGCTAGGAGATTTGGAAATAATATTGCCGTCGCGGTCGAAATAGACAACTTTAGCGATTCTAGCGTTAAGAATCATGCGGCGACAGAGTTTGCAAGGCTCGCCGGAGGCATTTGAGCCGTCCGCGCAGTTAATTCCGGCGATATAAATAGTTGCGCCGTTCATTTTATCTGGATCGGCGTTGATAATTGCGTTTTGTTCGGCGTGAACGGCTACGCAAAGTTCATAACGCTCGCCTTTTGGCACGTGAAGGCGTTCGCGTTCGCAAATTCCGCTGTCAATGCAATTAGTTTCGCCGCGTGGCGCACCGTTATAACCAGTACTGATAATAATTTTATCTTTAACGATAATCGCTCCGTAGCGTCGGCGCAGACAAGTAGCGCGTCTGCCGACTTCGCGGGCAATGTTCAAAAAATATTCGTCCCAATCCGGACGCTGATTTTTATTTTCCATGTTTTCAGCTCCAAACGTTTTTCCCGATTATACTACAACTTTTCTTGATAGCGAAATTTTTTCTGATATAGGTAACATGTTAAGGCAAAACGAAGCCCCGCACAGTTCCTCAAGCTATGCGGGGTTTTCGTTTGTGATAGCTTAGTTTGATACTATTGATAGGTTCATTTTATCGTTGTTAAGAAATTTATCGCAAGCTCAAGCCTTTGTCAAATATCTTCTGACTAAAATCTCTGCGACTATTGCATCGACGGGTTCGGGCGGAACTTGCATTGAAGTCGGTAAAAATTTTCGCCAACCTTGCGGGGGATTTTTTATCCAAAATTCGCGCCGCGCTTCTTCGGTCGTATGCTTTTCGTCTACAAGCTGAAAAGTTAAGCCTGCCGCTGAAATTTTCTTAGCCGCGGCTTTATGGGTTGTGCCGTCGCCCAAAATTACTTTTTCTATATCGAACTGCGCGGCAAGATTTTTTATCACGGCGTCGAGTTCTTCAGTCGGGACGACGCGCTGATATTTTATTTCGCCCGCTGCCGTCAAAACTGCCACGCCGCATTTATCGCGCCCAGGGTCAATTCCCATAAACATTTATCTTTGCTCCAATTTTATATTCAATCTCAAAGGACCAATCGAAGTCGTTTCGTCGCGAGCCTTCGCCGTCAATAAAACTTTACCTTTCGCCGTCATCAGCGAATCAATTATTTCATAAAGTTGCGTGCCGTCCATGCTCCCGACGCTCCCTGTTAGCGGGTCAGCTAAACTTCCTTTTTCGACCGCAATTTGATTTATCTCCGTCAGAAAGTCGCGCAAAATTAATTCGGGCTGATTTTCTTCGCCGCTAAGTTCGTATTCTCTGGAAAGAATTACTTCGCCCTTTTTGAAAACTAAATTGTTCGGATAAATTTCAAGGCGACTGCGCACGGGTTCGCCGCGAACAAGATTGCCCGCCGCCGAAATTCTTAAAACCATATCGCGCCCGCCGCTTTCAATTTCCGCAATGACGCGCTGCAATTCCGGCTGATATATCCAAACCGAATTATCATCATCGCCGCCGAAACGTTGAATCAAAAGTTGCGTCGCCTGTTCGGCAAGCGCGTTTATAGCATTAGAAATTTCTTCGGCAGTTTGCCCGCCGCGTATGATTCCGCTTGCTAAAACTTCGCCCGCACGCAACGTTATATCGCCTTCACGAATTGCAATAATGCCCTCGCGCAAACGTTTATTGCGCTCCTCAAGTTCGCTGTTATCGGAATTTAGCTTTTCGTTGTCGGAAGAAAGTTTTTCGTTATCGGCGGTCAGCGTCACGTTGAATTCGCCGAGCTTTTTATTATCAGCCTCAAGCGTGGCATTTGTGCTAGAAAGATTTTCATTCTGCGCGGAAAGTTCAGAGTTAGTCGCCTCAAGTCGTTCGTTACCTTCCTTGAGCCGGTCGGATTCTGCGCGGAGTTCTTCCTGTTCGCCTTTTAGCGATAGAATTTCTTCTTTCGACTCCCGCAAATTTGAATTCGCCTTTTCAAATTCGGATTGCGCTAAGGAAAGATTTTCGGTTGCCTCGTCGAGTTCTTTTAGCGTCAAGTCCATTGTCTGGCGCAATTCTTCCATGCCGAAAAGAGCTGTGCGGACGTTTTCGGAGATAAGTGCCATAAATCCGATTGACAGCCCCGTTATCAGGCAACCCGTCACGACCGTCACAATCATTGACGTATGGCGCGGGCGCAAGCCGAGTATCGAAAGGCGTTTCTTTCCTATTTTCGTGCCGAGCTTGTCGCCGATAAACGCTATCGCGCCGCCCGTCACTATCATTACCAATATTAAATAAATTCCTTCCAAGCAAACACCTCCTTTAATCCGCGTTTCTAGTCATCGGGCGCGTCACGCTGTAAACTTTTTCGACGCGCCGCAATTTATTTAGCACAGTTTCAACCTGCGCCGCGTTCTTAACTTCAATGCCAAGATTAACCGTCGAAGTTTTATTAGTTTTATTGGGCACGGCGTGAATTGAATGCAGATTTAATTTCATTTCGGCGGGCACCGCGATTAAATCGGCAAGGACGCCGGTCTTGTCTTCGCAGACAATTTCAAGCTCGACCGTGTAGAGATTATCGTTCGCCGTGTCCCAGCTAACTTCAATCATGCGATTTAAATCGGTTGCGTTGTTTAAAATGTTCGGGCAATCTGTGCGGTGAATAGAAACACCATTTCCGCGAGTGATATAGCCGGCAATTTCGTCGCCTGGAATCGGATTACAACATTTCGCCAGCCGCACAAAATATCCGCGCTCCCCTTCAACTAATACGCCGTGTTCGGAATTATCCTGCTTGCGTTCGGGAATTTTTTTTATCTCGGCAAGAAGTGCAGATACGCCAGGCGAATTATTATCGGCAAGTTCTTTTTTGTACAACTCGACAAGCTTTGTTATCACTGAATGAATCGAAGTCCCGCCGTAACCAATTCCGGCAAGCAAATCGTCTTCGTTGTCAATGTTCATGCGCTTAGCGACTTTTTCCAAGCGATTTTCCTTCAGCAAATCTTTGGGAATGTAGCCAAGCTTTTTAAGTTCAATTTCAATCAACTCGCGCCCGTGTTCGATATTTTCTTCGCGATTTTCCTTTTTGAACCACGAACGAATTTTACTGCGCGTATCGCTCGACGCAACGATATTTAGCCAATCGCGGCTGGGGCCATTGTTTGAACGATTAGTTACGACCTCGACAAAATCGCCGTTCTGCAATTTGTATTCAAGCGGGACGATTTTACCGTTGACCTTCGCGCCTACGCAATGATGTCCAACCTCTGTGTGAATTCTGTAGGAAAAGTCAATCGGGTTAGAACCTTTCGGCAAAACAACTAAATCTCTGCCCGGCGTGAAAACAAAAACTTCGTCGCTGAAAAAATCTAGCTTCAATGCCTCAAGATATTCTTTCGGGTCTTTAATTTCCTTCTGCAACTTCGCCATTTGCCTAAGCCACGAAATTTTTTGGTCGCGGTCGCTGTTGGCGGCTTTGGACGCGCCACTTTCCTTGTATTTCCAATGCGCCGCAACGCCGTACTCCGAAATTTTATGCATTGCGAAAGTTCTAATCTGAATTTCAAGCGGATAGCCCAACGCCATAACCGTTGTATGCAGTGAGCGATAGCCATTGCTTTTGGGCATTGCGATATAATCTTTGAAACGCCCTGGAATCGGTCGCCACTTCGCATGAATCACGCCCAAAACATTATAGCAGTCCTTCACGTCGTCAACCAAAATTCGCACCGCCGACAAGTCATAAATCTCGCCAATTTCCTTATGGTCGCGCATCATTTTTTTATAAATGCTGTAGAAATGCTTAGCGCGTCCGGTTATCGAAGCGTGAATCTCCAATTCGTCAAACTCTTCCTCAATCAATCGGACTGCCTCGCTGATATAAATTTGCCGCTCGCGCCGCTTTTGCTTGACGTGCTCGACTAAATCATAATAAATATCCGGCTCAAGGTAGCGCAGGCATAAATCTTCCAGTTCCCATTTGATATTCGATATGCCTAAGCGATTTGCAAGCGGCGCGTAAAGCTCCATTGTCTCCTGCGCAATGCGTTTGCGTTTATCTTCGCGCATGAATTTTAGCGTTCGCATGTTGTGCAGTCTGTCGGCTAGTTTTATCAGAATTACCCGCAAATCTTTTGCCGTCGCGATTATCAGTTTGCGATACGCTTCGATTTGCTGTTGCTCTTTAGTCTTGAAGTAAATTTTTCCGATTTTCGTTACGCCGTCGATTAGTAGCGCGATTTCGTCGCCGAACATGTCTTGAATTTCGTCTAGCGTAAAAAGTGTATCCTCAACTACGTCGTGCAGAAGGGCGGCGGCTATCGTCGTGTCATCCATTTGCAGTTCCGCTAAAATCGCCGCGACGTTCAGCGGGTGATTTATATATGGCTCGCCCGATGCCCGCGTTTGTCCGGCGTGACCTTCTTTGGCGACCAAATACGCTCGCTCTATCAATCCTAAATCCGCTTCGGGTAGATAACTTTTGACCGTGTCCATTAAAAATTTTATCGTAACGGGTGGTTTGCCCTTATCGTTCATTTTCTCGCCTCCATTCCCCGTTTTGATTGTACAATTCTTTATGCAAACTGTCTACAAAAAAAATTCCCGCCTTTCGACGAGAATAAATTTTCTGTTTTACATTTTCATTGAACGCCGCTTAACTTCTTCCGCTAGCGAAATGATTTTTCCGCTCACCGGCTTCCGATATTCCGACTTTCTACTTTCTAGCCTGTATGTTCGCGAATTGCTTAGCTCCAATTTATTTTTCGGGCGTGGCAACTCGAATGTTCTTTTCTCCGTGTCGATTATCAGCAAGCCTAAATCCTCAAAAATTTTTATCACGCCGTCAAACGCATACGTCGATAAATTTTGCCCGCTTTGGCTGTTAAATTCCTTGACGAGCGCACACAGATTAAATTTTTCCGTCATACTCCGCGCTTTGCGTAGATAATTATAAACCTCAAGCATTTTTTCCCGCTCTAATATCAATTCGCCCGTCTCCGCCGGCTCCAAACTCGAAATGTTGCACTGAATCCGCACTTCGTCTTTCCACTCGTTGATTTCCGGCTCGTAGGCTATGTCTATCGCTTCATTTTCGACCAGCGGCGCAAGATTTCCGCAACCCCACGCAACCGCACGAATATTTTTCTCCGCGTCAATCGCAAAGTTTAAATGCGTGCCGTCCTTGCCCATTGTCCGCGCTGAACTCCCACGGAAATTTTTATAAGCTAGCACCGGTCGCGGATTTCCTATTCCATACGGCTCGAACTTGTTAAATTCCTGCGCGACTTCCAAACTTATCTGCGCGGGGTCAACTATCGCGTCAACATTTAAAATCGGCTGAAAATCTTCGTCGCTCAATTTGCCGTGAACATAATCATCAAAGCACGTCGCGAATTCTTCCAAATTTTTAGCCGAAATACTCAAGCCTGCCGCTTGCGAGTGCCCGCCGTATTGGTCAAACAGTTCCGCCATAGAATCAAGCGCGTTTTTCATGTGCAAAGTTGAAATGCTCCGACACGAGCCGCGATAGCTTATCCCGTCCTGCGTCGTCAAAATTATCGTCGGCAAATTATATCGCTCAACTAATTTCGACGCCGTCAAGCCGATTACGCCTTCTAGCCAACCTTCTCCAGCGATTACCAAAGTATTTAAATTGCCGCCGCGTTCTTCGCGCATTGTGCGAACTTTTTCTTCAGCTTCTGATAAAATTTTATCTTCGATTTCTTTGCGCTTCTGATTCATTTTGTTAAATCGCCGCGCCAAAACTCTGGCTTCTTCTTCGTCTTCAATTAAAAGAAGTTTTAGCCCTTCGCTAGCCGTTTTCAATCGCCCGACCGAATTTAAACGCGGCGCGATTTGAAAGGCGACGTGCCCCGCCGAAATTCTTTTATTTCCCGTTCCCGACGTGTTCACCAAAGCTTTTAGCCCTATGCAAGGCGTTTCGCGCATTATCTTTAAGCCCATGCGGACAATTTTTCTGTTTTCCCCGACAAGCGGCACTAAATCGGCGACAGTTGCTAGCGCGGCTATCTCAATATCAGTCGTGTAGTCTTGAATGTCCACGCCGTTAAATTCCTGTGCCAATGCTTGACTTAATTTGAAGGCGACGCCCGCGCCACATAAATTTTTTTCGGGATAAGGGCAATCTTTCTGATTGGGATTGACGACCGCGACCGCCGATTGAACTTTATCGAGCGCGGGCAAGTGGTGGTCACTGACAATCACGTCAAGCAAATCTTTGACGGCGGAAATTTCTTTTTCGTTAGTGATTCCGCAATCGACACTGATTAAAAGTTCGGCTCCGTCCGCCGCAATTTTTTGCAGGGCAGGAACATTCAGCCCGTAACCTTCCGCCCGCGCCGGAATATAACTTTCAACATTCGCGCCGTATCGTTTTAGCGTCCGAATTAAAATCGCCGACGCACTCATTCCGTCAACGTCGTAATCGCCATAGACGCAAATTTTTTCGCCCGCGTCGAGAGCTTTTTTTATTCTGTCGATAGCTTCGCGCATTCCGAGCATTAAAAACGGGTCGTGAAAAGGCGCGGCTTCTGGCTCCAAAAAATTTTTCGCCGCTTGCGCGTCCTTTATTCCACGTTGGCATAAAACTTTCGCTGTAAGTTCGCTTACGCCCAATTCACTTGCAATTTTTGTTATCGTATATGGATTTGATTCTTTGACTAACCATTTTTTACGCATGTTCAATTCTCCTTTGCCGCCTGATTGTACAATTCTTTAGCGCAACTGTCCACAAGCAAAAGAACCGCCGCTCTTTTGAGTGACGGTCTTTTATTGAAAAAATAATTTCAGCGTTGTAAATAAAATATATTTATTGATATGGTTAATAAAGAAAGTCGATGAAGCCGTAATCCGACACGGCGTAAGCAAAGTGCTCGACTACCTGCTCAAGCGGCATTGATTCGTAGCACAACTAAGCGTTCAGAGTAACGCAATCCCCCAACAGGTTTTCAGCGACCTGCGGGGGGATTTTTTGCGTTTGTGAATCTCGATGGAACTACACAATTTTTCTTTGGATTACAAGCATATTATATAAGCTGAAAATTCTTTTGCAAGCATCTACTTCGTCAAGTCAATAACGCGGCATTCGTACGCCCCATGAACGCGAGGAAGTTTTTTTGCGGGCTGTCCGTAAGTTTCCAGAAGCTCGAAAACATATTTCATCACGACTTCGACGGGAATTTTTTTCATGCAAGCAAGATTGTCCGCGCCGGTTTTCGGGCAAGTGTGATTGCCGCAAGGGTGACACGGCTCCGGCGACTTGATTAGAATATCTTTTGCGTCGTAGGGATAAAAACCCGGCACCGGCGACGCGCCAAACATCGTCACAATCGGAATATTTCGCGCAACGCCAATGTGCATAGGTCCAGAATCAGTCGTTAAAAACAATACGCAATTATCAAGAAAGCCCGCAAGTATCGCCAATGAAAATTCTCCCGTGAAAATTTTAAGGCGGTCGCTATCCTTATGGCGCATTTTCTCTACGCAACCAGAAACAATTTCTCTATCCATAGTCCCACCCAAAAAAGCAATTCCGTAACCTTTTTCAAGCAAAATATCAGCGCATTCAGCGAAGTAGGAATCAAGCCAACGCTTAGTCAGCCAACTTGCGCCAATATTGAACGCGATAACCTTTAAATCGCCGAAATTGTCGCGGAAAATTTTAGCGGCTTCTTGCTCGGCGGCGTCGGGTATCCACATTTCAAGCCCGTTATCAAAAATTTTATCTATGCCGCAAGCCTCGCGCAAAACGTCAAAATGAGAATGCACTTGATGTTGAGAACCGGGAACATATTCAACTTTAAAGCCGCGTTTTATATGACGTGCGATAGAAGGATTGAGCATAACCTTGTTAAAAAACAATGAAAAAAAAGGCTTGGAGTATCCGACAATTTTTTTTGCGCCGCTGAAAGCCGCCAACGCGCTCGCCCGCTCGTTTCTATGCAAATTTATCACGAGGTCGAAATTTTTCGCCCGTATCTTGAAAATAAATTTGATAAAGCGGGGCAAATGGTCATCAATGCCTTTTTTGTCAATCAAAATGCATTCGTCCAGATTTTTATTCCACTGCACAAGGTCGGCAAGTTTTTTATCCGCAAGCAAAGCTAAATGCGCCGTCGGGAAATTTTTTCTAAGTGTGGTTAAAGCGGGCGTCACTAACATTAAGTCGCCCAAATGCATTAAATTTATAACTAAAATTTTCATAGAGCCTCTAAAAGTTCTGCGCGGTTTACGGCATAAGTTCCAACTTTCGCCACGACGACGCCCGCCGCGACGTTGGCAAGATATGCTGCCGCCTCTGAATCAATTTTTCCTGCCAAAGCTAGCGAAAAAACAGCAATAACGGTATCTCCTGCGCCGGAAACGTCGAAAACTTCTTGCGCCCGCGCTTTTATGTGTGCAATTTTTTTATCTTCAATCAGCGATAAGCCTTCCGCCGAGCGCGTCACAATCAAACCATGCAAATTAAATTCGTCGATAACTTTTTGCGCGGCTTCCTCAATCTGCGCGTCGACGTTTGAAATTTTTTTCGGCAGGACGGCGTTAAGTTCCTTTAAATTCGGCGTGATAAAGGTTGCGTCAAAATATTTCTGCCAATTATCGCCCTTAGGGTCAACGATAACGGATTTTTTTTGCGCACGACACGCGCCAATAATTTCGTGGCAAATTTTTTTCGTGCAAACGCCCTTGCCATAATCGGAAATAATCACGGCGTCGACGTTCGGCAGTTGCGCAGAAAAATTTTCAAGGAGTTTATCGCAAGCCGCGCCGTCAAGTTCGGAAGAGTCTTCAAAGTCAAGGCGAATCATCTGCTGATGACCGCTTATCACGCGAATTTTCGTTGTCGTTGGCTTTGAAGTCTCAATCATGCTGGAATAATCGACGCCCAGATTTTTTAACTTGCTCAAGAAAATTTCGCCGTGATTATCGCCGCCAATTTGCCCGATTACCGAAGTTTGACAGCCGAGCAACGCAAGATTATGCGCAACATTAGCCGCGCCGCCTAAAGTTTCTTTGACTTTCAGCACGTGAGCAATCGGCACGGGGGCTTCAGGAGAAATGCGCGAGACTTCGCCAAAATAATATTTATCAAGCATAACGTCGCCCACGACAAGAATTTTACAGGCGTCAATTCCGTTTCCCACAAAATTTTTCAGTTCGTCAATCATTTGCAAGCCTCAAAAGCGACCTTCGCCGCCGAAATTGTTTTTTCTAAATCCGCGTCGCTGTGAACCGCCGACATAAATAGCGTCTCGAATTGCGACGGTGCAAGATAAATTCCCTGCTCTAACATTGCCGCGAAAAATTTCTTGAACATTTCCTGATTCGCGGCGGCGGATTCGTCATAATTAGTAACTTCGCGTTCGCTGAAAAATATTCCGAACATTGAGCCGGCTTGCGGCGTTTGAATTTTTATTTTGGCAACCTGCGCGGCGGCTTTTATGCCTTCGACGAGCTTTGAAGTTTTCGCGAAAATTTTTTCGGTCAAATTGTCTTCAATCAAAATTTTCAACGTCGCAATGCCCGCCGTCATAGCTAAAGGATTGCCGCTTAAAGTTCCGGCTTGATAAATTTTGCCGTCGGGCGAAACGTTGCGCATAATATCTTCTCTTCCGCCATAAGCCGCGCAGGGCAAACCGCCGCCGATAATTTTTCCTAAGCAAGTTAAATCGGGCGTTACGTGATATTTTTCCTGTGCGCCGCCGAGCGAAACTCTGAAACCGCACATAACTTCATCGAAAATCAACAACGCGCCATATTTTTTCGTAACGTCGCGAAGTCCGCGCAGATAATTTTCTTTCGGAAGAACTAAGCCCATATTGCCGGCGACCGGCTCGACGATAACCGCCGCAATTTGTTCGCCGCATTCCGAAAAAATTTTCTCGACAGAATTTAAATCGTTGTAAGGCAAAGTTATCGTATCCTGCGCGGTGCCGCGAGTAACTCCAGGGCTTGACGGTTCGCCAAAAGTCGCCGCGCCGCTCCCCGCTTTGACTAAAAGTCCGTCGCTGTGCCCGTGATAGCAACCGATAAATTTTATAATCTTTTCGCGCCCTGTGAATCCTCTGGCGACTCTTAACGCGCTCATCGTGGCTTCCGTGCCAGAATTGACCATGCGCATAACTTTCATACTCGGAAAAATTTTATTCACAAGCTTAGCAAGTTGCGTTTCAAGTTCAGTCGGTGCGCCATAGCTCGTGCCGCGCTCAACGGCATTTTTCAGCGCGGAAACAACTTGCGGGTGCGCGTGCCCTAAAATCAGCGGTCCCCATGAGCCGACAAAGTCAATGTATTCGTTGCCATCAATGTCGAAAATGTGACTGCCTGCGCCGCGCGAAATGAACGGCGGATTAGAATTCACACTCGAAAACGAACGCACCGGACTGTTGACGCCGCCCGGCATAAATTTTTTAGCCTCATTAAAAGCGGCAAGCGATTTTTCTAAGTTCAAAATGATTCCTCCCGAAAAATTTTTATGCAACTAGCGAAGTGCAACGGAGCGTACCGGCGCGGCGATTAGTTAAAATTGTCGGGCGGTCAATCGCGTCCGCTGTTCCGTCGCTTTTAAAGCGACTAGCGATTTTTCTAAGTTCAAAGCGACACCTCCTAAAAAATTAAGCCGCCGAAAATTTTT
>Ga0247609_10004677_pt1 | contig 13565 bp, 1 predicted proteins | sample 172DNAGHGlowgp2_FD_193487 | JGI IMG/M metagenome (GOLD analysis project Ga0247609, IMG submission 193487) | Sheep rumen microbial communities from Palmerston North, Manawatu-Wanganui, New Zealand - 1728 DNA GHGlow gp2 | ecosystem: Host-associated > Mammals > Digestive system > Stomach > Rumen ...
CCAATCCCCAATCCCCAATCCCCAATTCCTAAAATTAAAAAAATTATATATTTAATTTATTTAATTAAAATTAAATAATTAAATTAAATTAATAAAATAATAATAAAATCAAATAAAAATAAATTAACATTAATTTAATAAAAAATAATTATTTCCTTTAAAAATAAATAATAAAATTTTATGGTAAAATTTAATTCATCAAGTCTATATTATATCATAATTAAACAACAACAAAAATAATAGATTAATAATGCAATTAATAAATAACTAATCAATTTTCTTATTTTTAATTTCCATCACATCTTTCTCTGCAAATATAATCATAGCAAAGAGATAGACCATCTCCGCAAGCAATACCTTCCATACAATCAGTAGCATTAGCAACACAAACATTATTATTACAAAGATGAGGATAATAATAAGGACATTCTCTTATAGGGTTGCAGAATATTTCATTTTCAACACAAGTACCATCAGAGCATACAACTTGGTCTTTATCAGGACAAGTGATAGTTGATGCACATTCATAAGCATATTTAGTAACTTGCTGATCAACACATCTTGTTCTTCCTAAAGGTGTCTTAGTAGAGTTAGGACAAAGATAATGATTATCCATACAAGTTAAATCAGCGCATAGAACTTTGCCAAATGGACATACAATTTGGGTTGGTTGAACATAATTTTTATCTCTGCAAATACCATCGGCGAAGTATCCCCAATTTTGATTGATTTGTTGACAACGTCTAAGTTTGTAATCTGGGCACATCCATGGTTTATCTCCAGGAACACAATATTTCATATAGTCGCATCTAATCCAACCAGGAGGACAATCACATTCAATTTGAGATTTAACACAAGTATCAGCACCATTAACTGGGCATTTGAATGGAGTTTCTTTTGGACAACCATTTGGAGGAACAATACAAGCATAGTAATCAGTGGCACATTCAAAGTTAGGACACATAACTGGAGTTGCTCCTTTACATGTTTTATGAATATAATCTTTTTCGACATCTTGTCCATATTTAATACCATCAGCAACTTTAAGTCTAATAATATACTTACCAGGAGTATCAGGAAGGAAGAATACATTATATGAACCATCATGATTATCTTCAACATAATGGAAGGTAGTAGGAGTGGTTTCTTTATCTACAACAAGGTCAACAGTTACAGTAAAGTTTTCTCCTCCTTTTGTGATCATATTTTCATAAACATCATAGCATTGGAATTTGAAGAATACAGGTTTTTGGGTTACCCATCCAGTGAGCATAGTAGTATTGAAATGTTCATTAGTTTCAGCTCTGCATGGACCATTTAAGACAATTAAAATTGGTAAATCTTCTTTTTCATTAACTACTAATACTTCTTTTTTCTGGTACCATAAATGCATTTGGTGTTTACCTACTTTATGAACACTTAAATCGAAATCAACTTCAGTTCTTTTTTTTTCAAATTTGTCATAGTTAATTTTAGTTACACTATTATCTTGGATGAATGTTAATGTAATTTCAATATCATCAATTAATGGTTCAATAGGTCTATTTCCATATTTATCAGTTCCTGTTACTTTGAATTTATTAACATCCAAAACTGAAACATTATCTTTGTCGAAATATAATTCTAAATAGAATTTGCTATATCCTAATGGGAGACAAAGTTGGTCATATTTAGCAATTTCTGTTTTATTAGCAAAAACAGTAATTACATAATCTCCGGAAATAGTATAAATATTATCAGGATCTTTAGTAATTATTTGATATTCATTATTGCATTCAAGTTCATTATTATTTGTTCTCTTAACAGCATAGTTGCTAGTGAATAACCTCTTATCACCTTTTGGACCAACAACTTCAATAGTGAATGATGTACTATAATCTAATTCATCATAACATTCTCCGAGTTTATCGAAGGTGTATAACCACATATCTAACATATCTCCAACATAAATAAGATTCTTATTTCTTGAACGAATTTGAGTCTTAGTAAAGTCAATATCAGCAACAACGTAAACATTAATATTATCTTTGAAGCATAAAACACTATCATCTTCATCATTGTATAACACATTCATACTCATATTCTTTGGTGGATATTTAGGTTTAACAAGAATTTCATAATAAATTTCATCATGTAATTTCATTGAAACAACTTTTAATGGTACTTCATTATTTAAGAGACTTAAATAAGGTTTATCAACACAGTCATGTCTTCCTTCGAATAAGTTGTCGAATCTATCAGCTAAAGTGAATGTAATATTCATAATTGATTCAGCTGGTACTCTACCTTCTGGTTTGCTGAAGAATACAGTGTAGTTTTTGTGTGGAACTTTTTCTGGATATACAGTGAATTCAGCAGGACCAACATTTTCCTTTGTCTTATTTTTGAATGGATTAGCCAATAAGACATCCATATTATATATTCCTTTTTTCTCTGAATAAATAGTAATGGTATAAATACCATATTCATTAGTAGTTTTTTCAATTGAATATTTGAATGTTTTGTCTTCTCTAAATGGTTTATTGATTTTCTTAGTTTGGATTTCAATATCTTTTTCAGTATCAATATCATCATTATATAATAATCCTTTCTTAGTTCTTAATTCAAGAGTGAAATGTTCATAATTTCCAGCAACAAATGATACATTTTTGGGTTTTAATATAACTTGAGCAAGGTCATATGGACCATTTCCGTGACCTTTATCATCTTTTTTAATAATAATATGATATTTAAATGGATGTTCTCCTAAAGTAGTTTTAACAGTATAAGTTAAATCATAAGTACCACTGGTTAAATGTTGATAAATATGAATGTATTCATCATTTGAATTGAAATGTAAATCAAAGTTTGTAGTTTTCTTTTCAACAGTGAATTTAATTTCACTCATATCATTTCCTGACATAGTAGGATTGAGAACATCAGCATCACTTGGAATAGATGGAATCTTATTATTATATTTGTCATATAAAGTTACATTTAATAATAACATATCATTAGTATCAACAGTGAAACTATCTCCATCTTTATATTGAGTCCATGTATTAGGTGATACTTCACGAGATAAAACTGAATTAAGTGGGTCTGGATCTGCTGGAATAACAACAATGATAACTTTAGAAGTATCTACTTTTTGTTTTTTCTCATATACAACTTCTACTCTAACATTTCCAACAATAGTTATAGGTGTTACAGTAGTATAATCAACTTTTTTAAGTACTTCATCAAATCCAGATTTTGATTCATGTTTAGTAGTTCCAGCATCGATGAATGTTGAAGTGAATTTATCTTGATAATCTTTAACTTGAAGAGGATTATTATTTTTATCAAAGCATACAATAGTGATAGCAGCTTTAGATCCTGCTTTAATTGGTGTAACTTTAGCTTCAACAATTGTTTTAGATAAATCGATTTCACCAGGAACAACATCGAATTTAGATTCTTTCTCTAAATATAATCCTTTAGGTCCAGATCTATCAGTGCTGATAACATAGGTTCCATATCTGGTTACAGTTACAGTATATTTTCTATATCCAGTAGTTTCATCAGCTACAGAAGTTAAATCTTTTAATAAATCTAAATTATTTCCATCTATATATGATACTTTAAGATCAAGATCTTTTTCAATAGTTTCAGCTAAGTTATTATATTGGTCAAATGATTTGACTTCGAATGAGTATGGTTTATCAGCATTTCCATCTATTAAATAGTCGGGTGTTTTACCATCTTTATAATATTTTTCTAAAATTTGAGTTCTAACTACAACGTCAGGATAAACTTCCATTTCAGGTTTAAGATTTTTGATTACTTCACCATTAACAGAAATTGTAAGAGGACATTTTATTAATTTTGGATAAGTATTAGCTTTTGTAGTTGTTACAGTAATGTAATAAACTCCTCTTGTACCAGCATTTTCTTGTTTGAAGCTGAATTTTTCATCTTTTTCATCGCATGATTTAATTTCAAATTTAACATTTTCATCCCATGAATTTCTTCTAATATTATCTTTAGTTCTCATTTCAAGAATCATATAACCTTGTTTTCCTGCAACATATTTCAAATTCATTTCATTAATATTAGTATGTTGATTATCAGCTGGATCATTAGAACCTCCTTTACCATCTCCTTCAATAGTAATATTATAAACAATTCTCTTTTCAGAATATTCAAATATTAAATCATAGTATCCTCCGACTAAGGTTTCCCATTCAACACCTTTATTGAGGGTGTCATTAGCAACAAATTCAGCATAGGCTTGTTCGCTTTGTCCTTCATTATTTAATTTCAAAGTGTAAACAGTTGATGAATTTTGACTCTTGAAGTGTGCAGTATATTTGTTCAAAACTTCGACTGGAATAACATCAACAGTATTTTCATATTGATCTCTTGGATATAATCTATATACTGGATATTCTTTGGTATTCTTTTCAACAGTACCATTTTTCAAGGTTTCATAATCTTTTTTGGTAGATTCATATCTTAAAACAGTGCTTTTACCGAAATCAATATCTTTAGTTTTAACTTCAACTCTGCATTTATTACATGTGATTGGTTTATTATTAATGTAAGCCCAAACAGTTGAAATTCCTTTAACATAGAAGGTACCAGGGTATGATAAAACATTAGTTTTTTCTTGAGTTTCAATGCTGTATTTTTCACTGAATATTTTCATGGCATTATCTTTTTCATTATTATATTTGACTTGATAAGGAGATTTTTCTTTGAATTCATTAGCATCAATATAATTATTATATTTATCATAAGCATAGATGTAAACATTGAGATCTTCACCTACAAATATTTCAGTTTTGCTTACTTCATATCTACTGTTACTAGCATCAGCAACTCCATGAGTGAAAGTGATATCATAATATTTTTCAGGGAAGAATTTACCTGCTACAGCATGTTTAGATGCAAATTGAGAAGTTATTGTAATAAGAATTTCTCCATTGGTTTGTTTAGATGAAGTGACACTATATTTAAGTTTAGTGCTTGTATATGGACCAAATATGAGTTCAAGTTTTGAAGTGTCGAAATTGTCAAGATTAGTAATTAAGTTATCATATTTATCGAATAATTTTTCAATCATTTGGTATTTTTCTTCAACAGAAACAGTTCCTAAGTCTTTTTCTTTAATTTCTTCTCCAGTAGTTTTGAATAATTTTGATTTGGCTGATTCTGCTGGAACAACAGTAAGAGTTACTTTTTGAGTTAATTCTTTTCCTTCTACAGTTACAGTAGTTTGGAATGCTTCTCTCTTAATAGTACAAGTATATTTAATTTTGTATTGACCTGGTTGTTCAGCTTGGGCTAAAGAATATTTACAATCTTTAACATCATCTGGGAATTTAACAGAAATATTTTCTTCAACTTTTTCATACCAATAGTTCTTACGTTTACCTTCAGTTGTTCTTAATTCTAATTGAGTTGATCCTTCAACTCCAGCAGTTAAAGTTAATTTAGTTGGTTGTATATATGTCTTTGATGTATCAATCGGACCTGGATCTCCACCGCTGAATCCTCCGGTGATTTTAATTTTGAATGTAACTTCTTTTTTAGTGGTAGTTTCTTTGACGACTAATTGATAGTTTTCTCCATTTGGAACATATGACCATTTTCTTTCATTTTCATTACTGTTATCTAATTTACATACAGTTGATGTTTTATAAGTATTTCCATTAGCAACACATAATTTGACATCAGTAACAACTATATCAGTGGTAACTACTAATTTATCTACTTCAGCTTTGTCAGTAATTTTATTTTTATATTTATCATAGAAGGTAAGATTGAAAATAGGAACAACTGTTACAGTTAAAGTATTAAGTTCAGTTCTTGATAATTCAGTATTTTCATTAGTGTAAATAACTTTAGTTTTTTCAAAATCTAATATATCTGGGGTTATATCTAATGAACATTTTTTACAGTTGACATTACTGCTATCATAATCAACAATAAATTCAATTTTTCCTGATTTGGTAATAGTGGTTTGGCATGAGAAATGATCAGCATTATCTTTTATAGAATTTACATTGCATGTCTTAGTAATTTCGGTCTTAGTTTCTTTATTAACTTCATAATTGACTAAGAATTTAGATAAGTCATCTGAGGTTACATTTGTTACTATGTTATCATAGATATCTCTTGGATAGATATCAAGTTTACTTTGATCTCCAGCTTTAACACCTTCGGTTTTTTCAAGTTGAGCATATGAGTGTTCAGCATTAATTGGTCCACTCCATAATTTATAAGTATAAGTTTTGGTATTATATTGAACAGTGATGGTAATTGTGGTTACTTTTTTGCATCCATATTGAACATTTAAGTATTTTCCTTCAGAAACGAAATTATTTGTAGTTAATTCATATTTTTCAACAGATGTAGCTTTAGTCAATTCTTCTATTTTAGTTTTTGAATATATTTTTTCGTTGAATAAGTCAGTGAATAAGTTTCCATAAGCATCTTTTGGAATGAATTTAACAGTTGATGGATTAACAACAGTACCATCTTGAGCACCACTAACATATTCTAAAACTTTAAGTTCAGCATGCTTAATATGTAAAGTTATTTTTTGAGTTATGGCTTTATTTTCATATGTCAAAGTTAAAATATTATCTTTATTGTTAAAGTTAGTATATGATACATATTGAGTGATTAATAATTTCATTTGTCCGTCTTTTTCTCCGAATTTTTTATCAATTTTAAGTTTTTTATCATCTAATTTATATGAATTGGAAATTGTTAAAGAGCCAAGATTTACTTGATAATTCCATCTTAAATTATCTTTTGCTCTGAATTCAATATTAAATTCATATTGAACACCAGCAATACCTTCTTTATAAGTTGGTTCAATATAAGTATTAGTAAGGTCGTAATTTCTATCTGGGGATACATCTTTTGCTCCTAACAATAATATTGGATATACTATATCTTTTCCATTATAATTAATTATTAAATTATATGATACACCTGGTAATTTATTAAAGACTGGATTACCATCTTTATAGGTAAATTTGAAGAATCCTTCTCCTTGGGTAACATCTAATTCCCATTTTTGTTCTTCATTTGATACCATATTCATTATACAAGTAACTTTAACAGATTTATCATATACAATTATTTTTTCTCCAGTTGAAGTGTATAAATAGAATTTATAGAATGGAGTATGATGTAAGTTATCAATATTTGTTTCTTGTTCAGTGGACATATAGATTTCTTTTTTATCTCCTAAGTCGAAATATAATTTACTTGTTTTTGTGTCAACAGTTTGATAAGATACATTGACTTCAGTTTTTTGTTCAATTTGCTTTCCATCATAAGTAACGATTACTTCATATTTTCCAATAATGGTATAAGTATATGTGTATTTAATAGTTTCTTTTTGAACTTCTGAAGTATATTTCTTTTCTTTTGATTCAGTTGTAGTTACTTGAGTATGTTTCTCTTCTTTAACTAATCTTCCTTGCTCAGTGGCAACATTAACTGAATATCTATCTCTTAAAGTTACAATAACTGTTGATTTTTCATTTAATATATAATCTTTTTTATCTATAGTATAGGATGATTTTGTTACATCAACTTTACCTGGTAATCTGGTATATACGAAAGTATATTTCTTAGAGCTTTCAATTACAGTAATAGTCCAGACATGTTTAGTTATAGCCTGTTTAATATTATCAGTAAAAGTATAAGTATTTTTCTTTTCATCGTATTCAAGTTTATAGTAAGTTTGAGTTGTTCCGAATTTTTCTGAAGATATAGCAATTTCATTTTTACCAATGATAGAATGAGTGATTTCATTTTTATTTTTATCTAAGAATTTGAAAGTGAAATAAATTTCATCATCATTTGTTGGATTAACTTTCCAAGTATATTGACTAGAAACAACATTGAATTTATCAGTGTCAATAACTTGTAAATAATAGGCTTTACCACTATTAACAACTAAAGTTATTTTTTGGTCTATTTTCTTTCCTTCAACAGTAACTTGGAAGCTGTTGTTATCATTTTCTTTAGTACAAATAACTCTAATAACATATTGTCCAGGTAAGTTACCTTTGTCAACTTTATATGAGCAAGAATCTTGATCTTGGTCGAAATTGACTTTTATTTTTTCTGAAATATTTGGGAACCAATAGTTTTTACGCTCACCTTTTGAAGTTCTAATTTCCATGCTAGTTTGTCCTTCTTCTCCAGCTATAACCTCTATTTTAGTAGGATTGAAATAAGTTTTGGTGTAATCAGCAAGCTCAGAAGAACCTTGTCCTCCACCTATTATCTTTATTTTATAAGTGAATGAATTTTCAACGACTTCTTTTTGTTGAATGGTTAATTTATAATTTTCACCATTAGTAATATATTGCCACTTATTAATATTATCATCTCCATTGGTTGTTGGACATAAAGTAAGAACTTTTTTATTTCCTGAATTGCTTACACAGAATTTAATATCAGCTCCTTCGAATTTAGTTATTAAATTCAATTTTTCAACTGATGAGGCTTCTAAGACATTCTTATATTGATCATAGAATGTTACATGGAATATGGGTTCTTTTTTGGCTTCGACTTCATTTATTTTTTGGACATCTAAATAATATTCTTTATTTGTGTAATAAGTTTTAGTATTTGACCAATCGAATTCACTGAAAATGACAGAGAATACACAGTTTTTACATTCAATTTCAGTATTAACGTGTTTAACATGGAAAGCAATGTTTCCAATATAATCAATAGGAGTAGAACATTCAATACTGTTATATTCAACGTTTTTGTCTTCAGTAGTTGAGCCCCCAGTGGAAGGTGTGGAAGGTTTTGTTCCTCCATTTTTGATAATGACATCAATTTCACTAGCGTGACCTGCTACTAATTTACAAGTTTTAACATTTACATCAGTTTTTTCTTCAATTTTTTGATAATAGGTTATAAACTGATTCATATGAGTTTCACTTAAATTATCTATATCATTCATATATACGTCTCTTGGGTATATCAATATTTTATAATCTCCAGATGAGGCATTTTCTCTGGTAGCCATTTCTGCATAAGTATTTTGAAGATCAATAGGTCCACTTTTAATTCTATAACTATAAGTTTCAGAGAAATATTGTGAAGTAACTTTGACATTTGTTGATATAGTTGTTTTATATTGGACAATTAAATATCTATTTTCTGAAACATAATTATTAGAAATTAATGATACACCTTCTAATGATTTTCCTACAGTTAATGAATTCAAATATTCTTTTGTGACTGATCCATCAAAGAAATCTGTAACTAAATTACCTTTAGCATCAACAGGTTCAAATTTTATATATGGAAGATTTACAACATCTCCTTCAACTACTTTATTACCAACAACTTTTAATTTTTTGAATTCACCTGATTTAACTTTAAAATTAATTTTTGTTGCAAATGTATATTCATTTAGAAGTTTAATCGTTAATACATTGTCACCTTTAGCAGTTATAGAATCTTGGGTTATTTTAAGGAAAATGTTACCTAAAGTACTATGGTCGATTGTAAATTCCCATTTAATACCTTTATTTCTTTCTAATCCATATGAATTTTCAAGAGTGAATTTCCATAAGATATCATAGGCATGACCATTCCATCTTTTTCCATCTTTACCTCTTAATTGAATATTAATTATAGTTTGTTCTCCAGCGACAGCTACAGCATTAGCTGGCTCAATATATGTCTTTGATAAATCATAATTTTTTTCATCAGAATATTCGTTACCATCTCCTAATAAATTAACGGTCCAACTTAATGTTTGTGAACCTGATGTTAAAGTCAAAGTACAATCTCCACTTAAAGTTTTGAAAGTAGTTTGATATGAATAATTGAAGACGAATCTAATATTCTCACCACTTTTGGTTTCTTGGAAGGATACTGTCTTACTTCCTTTAGTTATAGTTAGTGAGAATTTAGAGTCAGTAGAATAAGTAGTCTTCTCACCTTTTTCAGTATATAATTCTAATGTGAATATGGGAACTTGATTAGCATTTTCAATAGTTACTTCTTTTCCAGATTCCATAGGGATAACTTTATCTAAAATTATTGAGAATTTACTGTGCTTTAATGAATATTGGGCAACTGTTATTTTCAAAGAGCTACTTTCACTTTTACATTTAATTTCTTCATTTTTGTAGTAAGCAACTATTTTGAATTCTCCTCCCATAGTAACTTTATTTTGGTATCTAATAGCATAGCCGGTTGTTATTTGATAATAACTGAATCTGAATGCTTCTCTACCATCTGTATAGACTGCTTTTACAACTACATTACCTCTTAATTCATTTAATTTGCCACTAGTCTGTCCCATGAAAGAACCATTTCCGTCTACTAAGAAAACATCGATAGTCACATAACTATTAACTTTAACTTCACCTGTTACTACTTTGAAATAAGAGTTTTGAACTGAAAATTGTTGTTTAATTCTTTTTTGGTCATATGCGATATAATATTGGAATTGATTACTTCCTTTTTTGAAATTAAATGACCAAGTATAAGTTTTACCTTCAAATTTAAATTTATCAACGAATTTATAAACTTTAGTAACCTTATCATAGATAATTTCATAATAACCTTTACCAGAATGAGTTTGTCCACTACCATCTATATAATTAACTTCAACATTTTTTTCAAAATAATCAGCTCTATCTATATAAGCACCATTTCCACCATCACCTTTAAGTTGGAATTCAAATTCAAGATTTGAACTTGTGAATTCTCCTATGAATTCATAATATTTACCACTTCCTTCAGTTTTTATATATCTGAAATATTGAGAATATCTAAATATAAATTCCTTTGCATAAATTTGCTCGGAAACAATTCTTTGTTTGTATACACCAGTTCCACCTATAGTAATTGTATATTCTCCATTATATTCAACTGTTGATTTAGCCCATATTTCATAGATACCTAAAATATAGGTTTGTCTTATATCAAATTGTACTTGACCATTAACAGTTATACCAACTTTAATTAGACTTATATCATATTTATAATTATATAAATAATTATCACTTGTTCTTAATTCAATTGTTCCAATTTTTCTATAAGTTCCATCAGTTTTAATTTGAACACTTTTATCTATATCAACTTTTGTTTTAGAAAGATCAAGTCCATGGAAGCATGTTGTATGTGATTGAATATTTAAAGTAGCTTTATTAAATCTAAATGTTTTAATTTTTGTTACACTTTGATAAGTTATTTTTAAAGTATAATCGAAAGAGGATCTTTTAAGATATAGATCAGATTCTTTTCCCTCTTTATTATAAATACCAATATATTGAATTCCATTTTCAGTATAAATTTTTGCATAATAATCTCCAACACTAATGCTTCTATCATGATCACTATAGAATTCTACTTTTATTTTTGTGACATCGAAATTTTCAGGATACTTTTTATATTTAGACATTAAAGTACCAGTTGAATCAGCTAAATCTATTGCTGTAATTCTTCCAGTTCTATCATTTCTATATTCAATAGCATCACTACTATCAATACTAATCCATCTTCTTGAATAATAGTTATAGATCATAGATTTAGATAATGTTGCACTATCACTTGAAACAAAGAATTGATATGTTCTTCTAGTCATTATTTTTCTTGTTGCTTTTCCTTTTAAAGTTAAGTAACCGTAAAAATAGAAAATACCATTTTCAGTGATTTTATATTCAATTTGATAAAATTTAGTTTTATCAATAATTTGATTTTGTGTGAATGTTTTTGATGAAGGAGAAATTTCTTTAACTTCACATGAAAAATCATATTCACTTATTTCTTTAAATCTTTGGATTGTAACTTCATTTCCTCTTCCATCTTTGAAATAGCAATTAAATTTAATTGTATCACCAATTTTTAAAGTTGGAGAAGTGGTAAATCCATCTAAAGCACAGTATGAAGTAGCAGTATCTATTCCACCTACAACAACTTTAAATCTAATAGCTTCAGTCATATAACTGTTTTTAATGATTGTATAAGTAGCGGCTTTAGTAATTCTAATAACTACTTGGTAATGATCTTCATATTTTCTCATAGTAATAGTTGAAGTACCTCCATTGCAAATTATATTAGCTTTTGATTTTATTTGATTAGAATCTGTACCTAAGTCAACTTTATTTCCAGTTTTATCCGTTATTTCGAAGTCAAGTACAATTTCCATATATTCACCTTTTAAAGAAAAGTCTCCATTATCTGTACCGAAAGTTAAAGTTCTATATCCATTTGCAACTGTAGTTTTAGAAATATCTCTTTTACCATCATGTCCAATATAAGTGATCTTAGATAAAGAACCAGATTTAATTGTATATTTTTTTTCAGGTCCAACACCATGAGCAGATTCAGAAATACCGATTGTATGTTCACCTACTTCATTACAAGCATTCATAGTTAATAAAAGGCTATATTCATCTTTCATTCTAATATTATAGTTGGAGGCAGTACAATCGAGGGATAAAGCGAAATTATAACTCCAAATACCTTGTTTGAAGCAATGTGGAACAATTTGTCCTTTAGTGTTAATGAAAGAGAAAAGATATTGGACATTTTCTCCACCTTCAAATGAATATGTGTCATATTCTTTTTCATTTACATAAAATTTACCGCTCATTCTAGAAATATCGAAATTATCTTCGCAAACAAATGTTCCTAAGACATTTAATTCTCTTCTATTTCCATTCATATATCCAGTAAATCCTACAAAGGCAGTATAGGATTCTAAGGTTTTAGCAAGGTCAACATCATATTTGAAAATTGGATCATTAGCACCAGATAATAAAGTCAATTTTTTATCAGCATAAATAAGTCTAAAGTCCCAATTCATATCTCTTGTAGGATCAAATCTTTGTGAGTTTAATTTTCCATAAACAATTGCTTTACTATCATCATTTGAGCAAGTAGTATCACAGAATCTGAAAGAATAGCTGCTATCATCAGGGTCATGGGTTCCTTTGCTAAAATCAAATTCAATTATATAGCTTTTAGTGAATCCATAATATCCAATATAATCACTTGAGGCGGTACTTAATCTATTTTTATTTCCTGAGATAACAATGGTAAACCCTTCTAAGGTTTGCTCTTTTGCGCTTTCAATTATTTCAGCTTTTTTAAGAGCAGCTTTTAAATGTACTTCAAATCTTGGTTCAATTAAAAGCCTTCTTCTGTACCATAAAGCACCAGCACCTTCATAGAAATTGATAGCTGGGACATAATTTCTTGCAGAGCCTTCATCATATGCAGTGGTCTCATCTAAATACATTTTTCTCATACCTGATTGGCAGGTATCATCAGCATAAATTGATTGGATGATGAACATCCATAAAAACAAAACTAGAAAACTAATATTCTTAGCTTTCATTTGCTTTTTAAAATAATTTGAAAAAATGTTTTGGGGTTTTATTGAAAAATAAAAATAAGAGTAAAATCATAAAATATTATATTAAAATTATTTTATTTATAATAAAATTTAAATATTTTTAATTAATTAATAAATTGTTCATTTATTTATTTTTTTTTTAAATTATTTAATAATTTTAAAAATAATGAAATATGGGGAT
>Ga0247609_10004679_pt1 | contig 13564 bp, 9 predicted proteins | sample 172DNAGHGlowgp2_FD_193487 | JGI IMG/M metagenome (GOLD analysis project Ga0247609, IMG submission 193487) | Sheep rumen microbial communities from Palmerston North, Manawatu-Wanganui, New Zealand - 1728 DNA GHGlow gp2 | ecosystem: Host-associated > Mammals > Digestive system > Stomach > Rumen ...
GGGTGTATCGACGATTCCTACGGAAGATGAATTTGTCAGAGTATCTATTATGAATATTTTTTCTTCGCAATCGGGAAGAACTTTTGAAGGACGCACACTTCGATAAGAAGGTGAGTCTTTTTTCTTTGACTCTTTTACAAAAGAGCTGTCAACTTCAATCATAGCAATATCTTTTACGTCATCTCTGAAAGTGACCGTGCCGTTACTTGAAAGGCCGTCGAAAAAAGTTACATTACAACTGTCCTGCGCGGCAACATGCGATGCGGTCATCACTTTTATCTTATTTCCTGTGATTTCCCAGATGTTTCCGCTTCCCATGTAGTCGCCTGATTCAATGCGAACCGATGAGGGGAGTACAGTGTCATAGGCGGTATTTATGTCTGCATTTTTTACAGGAATCTCCTTTGTCATATAGCGCTTTATAGGCTTGTCGTCATCGTGAAAAATCCCGATGAAAAGCGAGATTATTACAATGATTGCAAGAATTGCCACCGGTATAAAAAAATTTTTTTTATTTTTTAATTTTATCTGCAACATTTTTCATTCCTTCGTTGTGTATATAGTAAAGCAGCCAAATTATTATAGCAAAAAAGCTGCACGGAGGGAAAATTATGAAAAAGACAATTAGAAAAGGTTTCAATGGAATTGTGAGCATGGCGCTTGCAACATGTTTACTTGCAGGATGCGGAGGAGCAAATACTGCACCTGCGACGGATGCGGAGAACCCGTCGTATTCCGATAAGTCAAGCGGATACGATCTTAATGCGGCGGAGCCCGTCGAGGGAATGTGCGAAACTTGTGATGACACGGGATTTGTGGAGTATCCGATCGAGAATAATGAGACATACGAAAAGCCCGATGAGAACGGAGCGACGCTTGTAAGCACCAATCCGCTGTCGACTTTTGCAATGGATGTTGACACGGCATCTTATGCAAATGTAAGAAGGATGATCGAGGACGGCTACGGAAAAGGCAACATTCCGGCGGATGCGGTAAGACCTGAGGAGTTTTTGAATTATTTTTCATATGACCTTAATGCACCGAAGAACGGCGATGCATTCGGCATAACAACAGAGATCTCGGATTGCCCTTGGAACAAAGACCACAAGATGATGTTCGTGGGTTTAAAGACGGAAGATGCAAATACAGAAGAGCTTCCCAAGGGGAATCTTGTTTTCCTGATAGATGTATCGGGCTCTATGCGTTCAAGTGATAAACTTCCGCTCCTTCAGAAGAGCATGAATGAGTTTGTCGACAATTATACGGGCGAAGGAACGGTTTCAATCGTTACTTATTCGGGAGAAGAAAAAGTGGTTCTTGAGGGGGAAGAGCTTAGTAACAAGGATAAAATAAAGAGGGCCATCAACAGTCTCAGCGCAAACGGATGCACCAACGGACAGAGCGGAATGGAGAGAGCTTATCAGATCGCTGCCGACAATTTCGTTGAAGGCGGCATAAACAGAGTCATCATGGCTACTGACGGTGATCTTAACGTTGGAATATCTGATCCCGATGAACTTGAGAATTTTATAAAAGAGAAAAAAGAAACAGGTGTATTTTTGTCGGTACTTGGCTTTGGCACAGGAAACATTAAGGATGCGAGCATGCAGAGACTTGCAGATTGCGGAAACGGAAACTATTCATATATTGATTCAATGATGGAGGCAAAGAAAGTTCTTGTCGACGAGATGAGTTCTACAATGATAACAGTTGCAAAAGATGCAAAGATCCAGGTTGAGTTTAACCCCGCAAAGGTAAACAGCTACAGGCTTATCGGTTATGAAAACAGACAGCTTGACGCCGCAGATTTTAACGATGATAAGAAGGACGGCGGAGAAGTAGGCGCAGGTCACAGTGTTATCGCACTATACGAGATCACTACCGCGGACAGTGCGAAAGCGATTGACTTAAAGTATCAGGAAGGCGATAAAAAGGACTATGGCAATGAGTATGCTACCGTAAACGTAAGATACAAGGAACCCGAAGGCTCTGAGTCAAAACTTTCAAGCTACGTAGTATCTGATGCCGACGTTAAGGCTGCGACTGATAATATGAAGTTTGCACAGATCGTTGCGGAGTTTTCGCTTATTCTTTCTGACAGTGATTATAAGGGAGATTCCAGCTATGACCACGTGATCGATACATATGCAGAAATAAATAACAAGGATGAATACAAGGATGAGTTTATCCAGCTCGTAAGGATGGTGGCTAAGCGAGCGCTTTAAGTGATATACTTATCATGTTACCGCTAATTCTTTATCATTGATTCGACATTGGGTGATAGCATGGGAAAAAGCAGGGATAGGGCGGCAACTCTTTTGGAAAAATACGGTAATGCCATACTTCGGACGGCGTATTCATACCTTCACAATATGGAGGATGCGGAAGATATTTTGCAGGATACGCTTATACAGTATCTTAAATCTGACTCCGAGTACAATGACGAGGAGCATGAGAAGGCATGGCTGCTGCGGGTTGCCATTAATCTTAGCAAGAACAAAGTAAAATACAATAAAGTCCGGGAGACCGATGAGCTGATGGAAGAGCTGGTTTCCGAAGAAAAAGAGGAATTGTCTTTTGTCTGGGAAGCTGTTCGATCCCTTCCCGAGAAGTACGCCGAAGTTATTCATCTGTACTATCAGGAGGGGTATCAATCCGCTGATATTGCCGGACTTTTGAACAAAAAAGAATCAACCGTCAGGTCAGACCTGAAGCGGGCGAGAGAGAAGTTAAAAGAAATTTTGAAGGAGGGATATGACTTTGAGTAAATACAATGAATTAATGCAGAATATAGTCGTTACTGAAGACATGAAAAGCAGAATCCTTCGAAATATCGAGCTCGAGCTTGACGGAACGGATGTATTTGGCGGAGAAAAAAGAGACCGCAGTAGCGAAAGCGGAATTGGAAGTAACGGCGGCGGTAGCAACGATATCGAAAAGGTAATTTCCATAGATGAGGCAGGTAACGAGAAGAAAATCCGTAACTTTGGAGATTCACTGCGCGGAAGATGGGCGACTTATGTGGCCGCTGCGCTTGTTTTTATCCTAAGTGGAATTGTTGTAAAAAGCATTATCGGCGATCCCAGCCACAGCAGCAGTACCGCCGTAATGAGTGAAGACAGCTATAAACCTAAGCCCGCACCCGCGGTAACAGAAGAAGCGGCGAGTGAGGAGCCTGTTGATGCGGCAGAAGCGATTGAGGGTGATGCAAGTGCTGACAGTGCTGTTAAGGCAGCAGGAGAAGCGGAAGTTGAGTATCAAGAAAAAATAACTTTTGCTAAAGAGTATTCTGTTAACCATAATCTGGCAGTGTTTCATCTCGCACAAGTAAAGAGTATTTCTGATGATATTATGGAGTCATCATATTATGTCGAGTGTTATCAGGGAGATCACAGGCTTGATTCGATTTATATGAGCGGAAATATGACTATAGCAATGAAATCAGGGAATTCATATGGATTTATCTGGGGATATACTTTGAAAAACGAGACAGATGATGTGCGGCTTGTTGTAATTGATCGAAACAGTACGGGCAAGGAAGTACTTTTTGATAAGACATACTCGGTGGCTGAACTTAAGAAAAATGCATTGGTTTTACCTGCGGATTACAGCAAAGAAGAGCAGTTTGGTGAGTTGTTTGATGAAGGAGTTATTGTTGAATAATTTCGTTTATAGTTTTGAGAAAAGTTATATGTCAAAAAAATGTTGACTTTTTATTAAAGAAGTGTCAATATATCTCTGATGCTATTCAATATTATAACTTGTGTTTCCCATAACAATTGAGTTAAATATTGCTATTAGAATAAATCCACTAGCGCCCCAACCCAAAATGCTAGTGGATTTATTTTGTTTTTTATTTTGTTGCATTTGGATTCTGATAATCGTATAATTTTTGTGTTAAATATTACTTTGTGATATTTAACAAGTGAGGGGATATTACAGAAGATTGAGGTAGTTTTGAATTATGAGCAACAATAATTGTGGGGATAATATTGAGTGGCACCAGGCTAAGATACGCGAATATTTTCAGAAATGTTTTGATGAAGTATATAATCCGTTTTCACGAAATTCAGAAGAGTTGATAAGGGCACTTCTTGCGTTTGTAAATGATGCAACACATACCGGACCGGAAGCAGATTCATCGAAAAATTTTATAAATGATAAGCAGGTGAAACTTGTCGAGGAATCATTGCATTGTATTCAGACATTAAAGAGTATGATGCAGGGGGGAGGCTATTCTACTGAAGTTGCACTCCTTGAAGATTTTAAAGAAGATTTGGGTGAAGATGATACTGCAGTAATAAAAACCCAGAATCTTAATAAGATAATAGATGATTTTGCCAGCTATAACATAGCCTTTAATGAGATATACCCTAAGATTACTCATATACACAGAGAAGTAGAGAGTATTGCAAGAGGCTGTGATGTTATCTCGAGGAAAAGCTATACATGGCCCAATCCAAGAGAATCCCATCTTGCACTTGATGCTATAACAACTCCTGACAAAAGTGCAGGATTTGTTCCTGAGTTTAACATGAAGTTTTTGGCGTTTCATGGAGAGCATTCTAATGATATAGAAAAGAGTGCGTTCAAGAGCCTTCTTGATACTATCGTTCATAATCTCCATGAGATAGTAGAAGGCATGAACAAGGGCGCTTTAGATATAACAAATTTCGATGGTACCAAAGATAACATCAGCTGGAAGGATCCAAAGGATATCCTTGCGCCTGAAGATGCTGAAGAGTACCTTAGATTCTTTGAGGCTTATAAGGCATATCTTAATGGAGATATAAGAAGATGTCAGGTATATCTCTACGATCCCGTAAACCTTAATAACGGAAACTACATAAATGACAGGGAAGACCTTAACATTGCGGGCGTTTACCCGTTATCTGTAAGGCGTTTTTATAATGCACAGAGTGAAAAAAGTGGCTATTTCGGCAAAGGCTGGACGAGCCTTTTTGACATGCACCTTACTAAAGAGGGTGAAGGTGATGACAGTAAGATAAAAATCCTCTTCTCTGATGGGCATGAGGGAAGCTATGTTAGGTATTTTACCAAGGCTTCAACAAATGAGAAAAAGCGCAGAGATAATGAGATCTCTAGCGAAGAAAACAGCAAGAAATATGATCTTGATGAAGTTGGCGAGATCGAGTTTGTAACAACAAAAGACGGACGTGCTGTCGTAAAAGAAGACTACGAGAACGAAGAAAAAGAATACATAGAAGAACACGGTGAGTCAGGGAGACTTATCGAGTATAAGGATCATTACAGACTTATTCAGGATGATGGATCTTATACGGAGTTTAAGAAAAATGGAAAAATATCAGCGTTTGGTAACGAAAGGTGCGAGCTTGCAAGAGTTGAGTATGACGGCGAGCGTCCTCTTGGTATCTGCGATGAATATAGATATATAAGACTTTATTTTAATGATGAAGGATGCATTTGCACAGCAAAGGATAACGCAGGAAGAACTGTAAGATATGAGTATGAAGAAAGAGAAGGTGTAAATCATCTTACACTTGTAACCTATCCTGACGGTGCAACAAGAAAATACCGTTATGATGAAAACGGTGTGATAAACGAGGTTGATACTCCTAACGGAACAACTTTCCTTAAGAATGAGTACGACGATATGAAGCGTGTCACAAAGCAGAGTTTTCCGGATGGCGGAGTTATCACATATTCTTACGATGAAGAGAATCATATAACAACCGCAACAGAGCAGAATGGACTCAAAGTAGAGTACCTTTCTGATGAGTTTGGACGCCATATCGGAACAAGATATCCTGAGCAGGGAATAGGTGAGAGCTATACCTATAACGATAAGAACGAAAAGACAACGGCAACAGATAAGAGAGGATATACCACAAGGTTTAGCTATGATAACAGGGGACATCTTACAAAAGTTATCGATGCAAAGGGTAATATCACAAATATCACCTATAACGCAGCAGGTAAACCTATCGTTGTAAAAGGTCCCGATGGAGCTACTTATAAATATTCCTATAACAGCTACGGCGAACTTACAAATGTAGTAAATCCTCTTAATGAAGAAAATAGAATCTACTATGATGACAATGGTCAGGTAGAGCGCGTAAGGGATGCAGAAGGAAACTATACATACCTTAAATATGATGATAATAAAGACATCTGCTATATAAAGGATAGTAAGGGTGTTGAGACGTTTTATGAAAGGGATAATCTTGGAAGAGTTATCTCTACTAAGAATGCTCTTGGAGCGGAGACTACATACGAATACGATGTCATGGACAGAATCAGCAAGGTAACGGATCCTCTTGGAAATGTGACAGAGTATGATTATGACATATCAGGTAAGCTCATCCGAGTTATAAATCCAGATAAGACAGTAAAGACTTGGGAACACAATAACATCGGTAAAGTATCTGAGTATACAGATGAAGCAGGAAGAAGCACTTCAATTAAGTATAACAATGTCTGGGATGAAGAAGAGATTACTCTTCCTAATGGCGGAAAAGTAACATATGAGTATGATCTTTTAAAGAGGCTCATAAAGGTTACAGATCCTGAGCGCAGAGAAACATCTTACGACTACGATGAGAATGGAAATATAATAGCTGAGTATAACGGTGATATAAAGGTAAAGAGCCTTACATATGATCCTAACGGTAACGTTACATCAGAGACAGATGCCCTTGGCCATGTACAGAAATATGACTACGATGTAAATGGAAATCTCATTGCAGTTACCGATGCAGCAGGTAACAGATTCACAAGAGAAGTTGACGCTCTTGGAAGAATTGTAAAAGAGACAGATGCCCTCGGAAACAGCACAAGTTACACATATACAAAGACAGGTGATGTACAGAGCGTTACAGATGCTGAAGGAAGAGTAAGAAGATTTGATTATAGAAAAGGTCAGCTCATAGCAACATACTTCTGTGACAGACTTGAACAGAAACTTATCTATGACAGAATTGGAAGAGTAGAAAAGAGAAACTTTGCTGATGGATATGAGATCAGCTACTCTTATGATGCCCTTAACAGAGTAGAGAGTGTAGAGGGATCAGATGGTCGTAAAGTCTCTTATGAATACGATTCCATGGGAAGAGTTGTAAAGGTAACTGATGCAAACACTACAACTCTTTATACATATACAGCTACAGGTCGCCTTAAGAGTGTAGTAGATGCTCTTGGAAATGAGACTGCTTATACTTATGATGCTCTTGATAATCTTAAGAGCGTACATAGAGCGGAAGGTCTTGTAAGTGATGAAGAGAAAGCAGGAGATGCATTCCCCACTGTTGGTAAAGACGGACGTGTGACAATCTATTCATATGATCTTTCGGGTCAGCTTACTGAAGTAACGGATGCTCTTGGTCAGAAAGAAACTTATGAGTACGACCAGTATGGCCGCCTTAAGACAAAGACTGACAGGGATAATTATGCTACTACGTATAATTACAACAATGCAGGTGCTGTAACCAAGGTTGGATACGCTGACGGAAGAAGCGTAGAGTTCTCTTATAACGAACTTAATCAGCTCAATCAGATAAATGACTGGTATGGAAAGACAATCCTTGAAAATGATATCTTAGGACGCCTGACAAAAGTAACAGACTTTAAGAACAGGACGGTAGCTTATGAGTATGGTGCTACAGGAGAAAGAACGAAACTTGTATATCCTGACGGAAGAGAAGTTACTTATAACTATGATGAAAAGCTTCAGCTTTCAAGCATCATCGGAAACGGTGAAGAGACAAGATATACTTACGATGATCTTGGACGCCTTTCAAGTAAGACTTTTGCAAACGGAGTAACTCAAGGCTACACATATATGCCTGGCGGAAACCTTGCATCAATGGAAAGTTCCGATAAGCAGGGCGTACTTGATAAGTATTTCTATTCGTACAATAACGTAGGCCTTATCAGCAGTATAGATAGAAACAGACGTGGTCTTGATAAAGTATCGGGAAGATATGAATACAGCTATGATGCTATCGGACGTCTTACAAAGACAACGCACGATGGAATAACGAAAGCTTCCTACGAATACGACGCATTTGGCAACAGAACCGCTATGTCTGAGATAGCCGCAGATACAAGCGAGAATATAAAGACAGCGTATACATACGATGTTCTCGACAGACTCATAGAGACTAAGGAGCTTAATAGCTCTCAGGCTATCCTTAAGACCTACGATTATGATAAACGTGGTAACCAGACGAAAGAGTTCATAAATGGTCTCTTGCAGAAGACCTTTACTTTTGATGCGACCAACATGCTCTCAAAGGTAGTTGATAAGGATAAGGGAGAACTTGAGAACCATTATAACGGACTTGGATTCAGAGTAGCATCCATAAGACCTGAAGAAAGCATTGAGTATCTCTGTGACCTGTCAAAGGATTACTACAACCTTCTTGAACGTACAGTAAACGGTGAGACAGAGAGCTTTGTTTATGATAATAACGTGATCTCTATGTCAAAGAGCGGAAACAACTTCTATTACCTTCAGGATGAGCTTGGATCACCTATGTACATGACAGGTACTGACGGTGTAGCAATAAGTTCATATGCTTTTGATGACTTTGGAAGAAATATTGATCCGTTTACAGGAAACAGAAGAGACAGAAATCAAAAGCACGCTTACACGACAAAGGGAAATATCATCCAGCCGTTTGCATTCACGGGCTATCAGGAAGATGAAGTATCTGGGCTAAAATTTGCACAGGCAAGATTCTACTGGGCGGATAATGGTAGATTTGCTGGTGAAGATCAGATTCGTGGTTATAAAGATCTACCTAATACGTTAAATACTTATTCGTATTGTTGGAACAATCCAATTCGTTATGTGGATTTGAATGGTAAATTTGGTAATCCGATTGAGTGGCTTAATGAGCATCCTAAAGTAACGGGAATTGTAATAATAGGCGGTGCATTGGTTGCTAGTGCTGCACTTACAGTTGCAACGGCAGGAGTTGCAGGTCCTATAGCTGCACCATTGACAGCAGCTGCAATTGGAGCGGTGACAAGTGCAGGTGTTGATGTTGGTATGCAGATTTTTGAAAGCGATGCAAAGTCTGTTTCAGAAACAAAGATTGATATGAAAGAAGTTGCTGTTCAAGCGGCAGTAGGTGGAGTTTCTGCATTTGCGGGTGGAGGAATTTCTAAATTGGCTCAACGTGCAACGAGTGATATAAGGGGTAAAGTTACAACGAGAGTTGTTTCATCAGTAGTTAAAGGAGTATCAGAAGGTTTTATAGATGGAGCAGGATCGATAGTTGATGATTATGTACATGATAGAAATGTTAATTGGACTAAGGCGGCTTTGACATTTGGAACATCAACAGTTTTTTCATCGTTAGGACATGGCTTTTTGGATAAATATACTGAGGAAGAAGCGATTGGTGCAGCAGTTAGAAAGAAGATTGGAACATATACAGATGATGCCACAAGAACTACTAAAGAAGGAATAAATGAACTTATAGAAATGGAGACAAGAAAACTAAACGAGGTTAGACCTGGATCACGTAAGGCGGATAACATTGCGAAACGATTGATGAACCTAAACAGAAGACTAGAATATTTGCAACAGTCTATAAAAGAAGGTACCAGGAAACAAGAATTTTTTGGAATAATTCCTAAAGTATTTAATGCTTCAGCATCAGAAGTTGAAAATATGTTTATGAATAAAAACAAAGGAGAATGTTACGTATAATGGGTGAAAAAAGTATAGTGATGAGGCAAAAAATATGGTGGTTAAATTTTGGAATTAGTTCAGTTCTTTTTCTTATTTTGGGATATTTTTTTGTTGATGCATTAAAAAATAATAAGAATAACTCGATTGTAGGTCCGATTGCAATGATTTTTTTTGAAGCAATCTTGTTTATAGCGATGGTAGCTTACTCCGAAAAGATAACAGTAAAAGAAAAAAATATAGAAGTAGAAATATTCTTTTTTTTGAAGAAAAGTTTTTTGATTGATAATATTGATAAAGTCATCTTAGAAAAAGAAGAGCAAGCGCATGTAAGGTACAAGAGCATAGCTTTTATTGTTAATGATAAAAAAGTAAGAATGCTTAGAAAACCCAGTGAATTGTGGAATAACTTTGATGAACTTATTATGTTTTTAAAAAAGAGAAATATAAAGATAGAACAAGAAAAATAGATAGCGTGGGAAAATGAATATAAATCATATAAAGCTGAGACAGAAATTTTGGTGGATGAATTTTAGTATTGGAGTATTTCTTTTTGGAATAGTGACTTATTTCTTAGTGGATGCCCAATTAGAACATGGGAAAAAAGTAAGAATGCTTAGAGATCCAAGTGAGCTATGGAATAATTTATATATTTCAAGGAAAACAATATTCCATTAGAACGTGAGAAGTAAGTCGCTTTATTAAGATGTACTTCTGCAATAGAGGGAGCAAGAAAAGTAGCATGGAGACTGTTATTATTAAACAAAAAAAGAGTAGAAAAGGGACTGTTGTAGCTATTTCTGTTATAGGAGCGGCAATACATACCCTTATTAGGGGAGCATACAGGATGTCATTGCTTGATTGCTTGATTATCTTGCTTGTATTTGCATTGAGTGCAGTGATTATTGTTTTTGCTGTAAATACTATGTTCAAGCAAACCATTTATATAGAACAGGATAGATTTGTAATGAAGATAGGAGTTTTGACTCATAGCTACTATTACAAGAATATTGTTAGATGCATATATAGAGATGCTGCTTATTTGAAATTAAAACTAGAAAATGGCAAGAACAAAGAAATATATTTAGGTGAATTTGATTTTGATGATAGGCAACAGTTTATAGCAGTAATAAAAGGGCATAATATTCCGGTTGATGAATTATCAATATGAATAAATGGCTTTTATATGTTGAGAAAGAGTTCAAGAAATGCGACTTAGTGTCCGACGGCACATTGTTGGAGGTGAAATCCGCAGATTGTTTTCGGTGGATTTCTCACTCCGATTGTGCGGTATTTCTTAAGACCGCGAAAGATATTGAAATCAAGCCAAAATCTCGAGTAATTAAAGTTGTTATACATACGGTTGATGGAGATACTATTACATATATGGTAGAAGAAAAATGGAAATATATGGTTGATCGTTTGAAAAAATGGATGAGGTGATGTCAAGATGAAATATCTAACAAGTGCAATTACAGCGGTACTAATTATAGTAAGCTATTCAGTTTTATTGAATTTAAGTAAACAAGCAGTTTTTTTGGATGAGAGCAGAAATGGTTTTATTGTTAAGTTTCCCAGGATCTTAGATTTTGCAGCTCGGCTTAACATAATTGGGGGAGTTTTGTTTGATATTTTATTTTTATACAAATTTTTTAAAAAAGATCCTAAGATTACTGTGCAGCATTTTATTATAGGTGTAGTTTTCGTAATGATTGGGATAGCATTGGAGTTTGTTTATGTAAGATGGAATATTGTTGTTGATGAAAACAAACTCACATGCAATCGTATTTTCAAAACATCAGTTAATGTAAATATAGAAGAAATTGACGAGGTGGATTTATCAAGAGAGATTGTAAAAATCTCTACTAATAGCAAAGTAATAACGTATATTGATAAAGATTGCGATAATTTTGATAAAATATGTGAGAAATTGGTTGAATATGGTAAAACTAATTGACAATATCTTCTTGGCTTTTATATACCGCACCACGATTTGGGGACATAGTTGTAGACGGAGAAAAGAATACTATAACAAAGTGTTTTATATTTATAAAGAAAACGGTTTTTTGGAGATTGCAAAGGTTGATACTGCTAATAATAACTATATAAAGGTTTATAAGAATGGGATGAAAAGAGTATTCTTTTTAATTTAAGATGACATCGTTGTTATTGATGCGCAGAAATCTCAGGAAGCAGCTAATACTCTTTATGAAGCAAATGCAGGTGCTCCGAGCGGAAACTCACATTAATCTAGGAACTAGGAAGGGATATGTAAGAAGTTATGGGATTTAACGGGGATAATATAGAATGGCATCAGGCCAAAATAAGAGAATATTTCAATGCGTGTTTTAATGAAATATACAATCCATTTTCACGTATGTCAGAATTTTTGATAAAAGGACTTTTTGATTTTGTAAATGACGATATGCATACAGGACCTGAAGCATATTCATCTAAGGGCTTTATAAATGACAGACAGGTAAACCTTGTTCAAGATACTTTATATTGCATACAAAAGTTAAAAAGTATGATGCAGGGGGAAGGCTATTCCGGTGAAGTTGCGCTTCTTGAAGATTTTAAAGAAGATCTTGCGGAAGATGACACAGCGGTTATAAAGACGCAGCATCTTAATAAAATCGCAGAAGACTTTGCAGGGTATAACTCAGTCTTTAATGAGGTTTATCCCAAAATCACCCATATACACAGAGAAGTGGAAAATATTGCAAGAGGCTGTGACGTTATCTCAAGAAAGAGCTATACTTGGCCTAATCCAAGAGAAGCACATCTTGCACTTGATGATTTTGCGACACCTGATAAGAGTGCAGGATTTGTTCCCGAATTTTTGAAGAAATTCCTTGCGTTCCATGAAGAACATTCAAACGATATAGAGGGTAGTGAATTCAAGAGTCTGCTCGATACCATCGTACAGAATCTCCATGAGATAATTAATGGTCTTAATAAGGGTGCGCTTGATATAACAGATTTCTATGGCACTAAGGATAATATTAGCTGGAAAGATCCCAGCGATATTCTTGCGCCGGAGGATGTTGACGACTATATTGAGTTTAGGGCAAACTACCAGTTGTATTTAAGAGGAGAGGTAGAGCGTTGTCAGATATATCTCTACGATCCCGTAAACCTCAATAACGGAAACTACATAAATGACAGGGAAGACCTTAATATTTCGGGTGTATATCCGTTATCAGTAAGGCGTTTTTATAATGCACAGAGCGAGAAATCAGGCTATTTCGGCAAAGGCTGGACGAGCCTTTTTGACATGCACCTTACTAAAGAGGGTGAAGATGATGACAGTAAGATAAAAGTCCTTTTTGCTGACGGCCATGAGGGAAGTTATGTAAGATATTTTACCAAGGCTTCCACAAATGAGAAAAAGAGAAAAGACAATGGAGCTGTCAGCGAAGAAGACAGCAAGAAGTACGATCTTGATGAAGTTGGAGAGATCGAGTTTGTAACTACGACAGACGGACGTGCTGTCGTAAAAGAAGACTACGAGAATGAAGAAAAAGAATATATAGAAGAACACGGTGAGTCAGGTAGACTTATCGAATACAAAGACTATTACAGACTCATTCAGGATGACGGATCCTATACTGAGTTTAAGAAAGACGGAAAAATATCAGCGTTTGGTAACGAAAGGACAGAGCTTGCAAGAGTAGAGTATGACGGCGAGCGTCCTCTTGGTATCTGCGATGAGTATAGATATATAAGACTTTACTTTAATGATAACGGATGCATCTGCACAGCAAAGGATAATACGGGAAGAGCCGTAAGATATGAGTATGAGGTAAGAGAAGACGTAAAGCATCTTGCACTTGTAACATATCCTGACGGTTCTACAAGAAAGTATCGCTATGATGAAAACGG
>Ga0247609_10004680_pt1 | contig 13562 bp, 17 predicted proteins | sample 172DNAGHGlowgp2_FD_193487 | JGI IMG/M metagenome (GOLD analysis project Ga0247609, IMG submission 193487) | Sheep rumen microbial communities from Palmerston North, Manawatu-Wanganui, New Zealand - 1728 DNA GHGlow gp2 | ecosystem: Host-associated > Mammals > Digestive system > Stomach > Rumen ...
CTTATTTCTTGATGGTGTTTGAATTCTGGTTGTATGCCTTGGCCACGCATTTCCATTGGCCTTCAATCTTCAATAACAGTAATACGTCGGTGAAGTCGATGGAGCCGCCCCAGCCCTCTTCCAACACTCGAACCACGGCCAGCGTCTCTTCCAACTCCAGCACGTCAATGCGGGTCTTGAACTCTTTGCCGGCACCCACGGTGTCCACATTGTGATAGAACTGCTCAATGCTGCCACGCTCGAATTTTCCGTTCAGGAAACCGAACAGGCAGGCATCTTCGGTGAATAACTCTTTGGCATACTTGCTGTTGCCTTCAGCCACACTGCGTGTGAATTTCTCGGCAGCCTCCACGACTGCGTTGTAGTCTTCAATTTTACTTCTCATTGTTACCTTTGTTTTATTCGTAAATGATTAAATTTTTCGAGTGCAAAAGTGCAACGATTTCGGCAAACAGACATTTCCATTTGGCTCAACTTTCCTTTCTGTTTCGTCCAATCGGCAACCAGCTCTCAAGTAGTGCCGAAACCGTGCCGCAGGTGATATTACCGAGACGAAGAGTGGCGGAACTTTCTGTGATAGGACTTCAACTCCCGCTCAAGAACGTAACCGGGAGGTCCAAAAGTACCGTCAGCATAGCCATCCGTGTCGATGAAAAAAACACGATTGTCCGTGGTTCGGATACAGATGTGAGAATATTGGCCACGCCATTTTTCGTTTCCAATCGTCTTGATGGCGGACCAAGGAAGAGAAAGTGCTCCAATTCTGTTCGTTTTGCCATCGTTCCGCAACTCCCACGCCGGCTCCAGGGTAAGCGTTTTGGAGGTCACCGTGATTTTGTCGTTCCGCTTAACAAAGAACATACCGAAAACAAGGACTGACAGTGCGAGCAATGTCCCACAGATGGTCCTATCCGTGGCGCTGTCAACCGTGAAAAGGCCGTAAACCATAGCAGCCCCGAACAGCACCGCCACTGCTAAAATCACCTTGACATTTGTGGTTTTCGTGTAAACTTTGGTCATTCCCGATTTTTTCGCCATAAGGGAGCAATTTCCAAACCGCAAAAGTAATCTTTTCCCCGATACCACCCTCAAAAAAGAATCTTCAAAATTTGCGTCGGGCTTGAAAAATCCTGAAATCACCTCGCCGCTATCCAGCTGTCTGCCGCCATGACGAGGGTGGCAACGATGAAGGCCAACTGATGGGGTCGCCGAGGATGGGCGACGAGTCAATATATTGCCTATCAGTTAGATGTATGCAACGACTGTTCGCGAAAGGGAGTGGGCATTTGGTAGGAAAAGGAGCGTGTTGATTGGTTTGGTAGGGAAAAAATGATTTTTTGAATCCTATACCTTTAGTACATGACAAAATTTTCAAATTTTCTTTATCTATTTGACATTTAGAAAGTTATCAACATTTGAGCGGCTGGTAACTTTTTCGATATTCTATTGCAAAAATGATTGGTGTTCAGTGTTTTAGGGTCGAAAAAACACCACATCTCACGGATTTGGACCGCATCGGCAAGATGCTGCTTTTTGTGATGATAGCCTTTTTCTGGTGCTACGATGTGGGCGAGTATGTGCACAGAAACATCAAAGAAATCACAGTGAAGCCCCACGGGCGCAAGGCGAAAAGCATCTTCCGCTACGGTTTGGACATCGTCACCGAGTTCTTGGTCAGGGAACGGAACGACCGCGGGATACTGACACCAGCGTTCCTATCTCTTGATAATCCGCTGATAAATATCCCTATCCTCATCCTTGAACACATTGAAAACCACATGCTTGACACTGCAATCGGGATGTGCGTTCAGGTAGTCTTTGACGGTGTGCACGGCGATTTCGGCGGCCAGCTGGTTCGGGAAACGGAACTCGCCTGTGGAGATGCAGCAGAAGGCGATGCTTTCGAGACCGTTTTCACTGGCACAAACCATAATGTTACGGTAACTGGAGGCCAATTGTTCCTTTTGGGATTCTGTCGGGATGCCGTTGGGGATGATCGGGCCGACGGTGTGGATGACGTACTTGCACGGCAGGTTGTAGGCCTTGGTGATTTTGGCCCGCCCCGTCGGTTCCGGATGTCCTTGTTGCAGCATCAGCCGGTGACATTCCTCGCGCAGCTGCACGCCCGCCGCGGAATGGATGGCGTTGTCGATGCATCTGTGCAACGGATGGAAACAGCCCAGCATCTGCGCATTGGCGGCGTTGACGATGGCATCCACACGGAGACGGGTGATGTCGCCCTGCCATAACGACAAATGTTCTCCTGTAGAGACGTGCCATGTCGCGTCTCTACAAACTTCCTCAACATCAACCAATTCTACGATGCCCTTTTCCTGCAATTGTGCCTGTAATTCCTCATCCTGCAAACGCAGGAACTCCTCGCTGACGGGTTTCGGTTCGCGCACGTTGCGCAGGGCGCGGAACAGGTCGCGCTTGCCTTGCAAATCCTCGGGAATCTGAATTTCGGAATACTGAGGGATTTCGTCAAGAAGATAATGTATCAGTTTGTCTAATCGATTCATGTACAATAATTAATGAGTTATTACAACAGGGGATATTTTAATAAAAAAAGGTTTTACACGAGTCGAATCCTGTCGGCAAGTTTCAGGAAATAGTCGTTGGACCAGACATCGAGGTTTTCTACATTATTGACAAATCGAGACACATCATCTTTGACAAGTTTAATATTCGTCTTTGCCATTTCAGTATTCCTTTCCAGCCGCAAAAATAGTAAAATTTTGCATAGCTTCTTGAAATCCTCTTCTTTTTTCCATGTAAAATTTTGCAATTTGTTTTTGAAACTTGTACAATTGAAACACGTTAGAATAGGGAAAATAGTTTCACGAAATGTGATTATAATCGGATTTTTTCTATTTTTGCAAATCAATATAGAAAAAACATAGAATTATGGGAAACGTTGTGACAATGAGTATTAATATTCCAAGGAGGGATATTTCTTTTCTTCGCAAGTTAAGCGAGAGAATGGGGTGGTCGGTGCGTGAGAGTGTGCCCTCTGACGCGCTCTATGACCCTGAGAGTGGCGCTTATCTGAATGAGGAAACCATGCAGGCCATCCGCGATGCGGAAGCCGGCAAAGTGATGAAATGTGATAATCTTGGGAAATTGTTGGAGACACTATGACCAATAAATATGAATTGGAATACGGTGGCAAGTTCCTCAAGGATTTGAAACTTGCCAAACGCAGGGGACTTGACTTGTCTCAATTGAAGAATGTCACAGACATGTTGCAGGCGGGGAAAAACCTTCCCGAGCAATACAGGGACCATTCACTCACTGGCAACTACAAAGATTATCGGGAATGCCACATCAGTTCGGACTGGTTGCTGATCTATAGAAAGAAAGAGACCATCAGGGTTATTTCCCTTTACCGCACGGGCACACATTCGGATTTGTTCAGGTAAACGTTTCCTGTCACGATAATCTTTGTCAAGGGAACATTTACGAAAAAAAGAGACCGGCTTAAAATCGCTTTTCAGTCGGTCTCTTAAAATGAATGTTGGATGATCAATGCTAATTGGCAGGTGTGATATAAAATTTTGAAGCACTCTTGCTAACAGCATACAATTTCGCGGAAGTATATAAGAGTTGTTTTAATGTTCCACTAATATCCCCTTGCAAAGACAACCTGATAGCACCATTTACTGCACAAGCAGCTTGAACAACTTTATAGGCGGTACAAGTATATACATCCCCTCCAAATGCACAATATAGTGTAAGTCCTGCATCAAGCCAACTTCCACTAAAATAGTTGCATAATTCATATGCGGCATCAGAAGCTTTAACTAATATTTCGACCATATCACTTGACACTGACAATATCTCTATTGAAACTGTTGTCGAATCGTCACTTTCTTCTGTGTTTTGAATACTGTGACGATACATAGAAAATGAATTGTTATTTGCATTTACACTAATAATGAATCCCAAAATGATCATAAAAAGAATTGCTTTCTTCATTTCTCTTTTTGCCGCGTTATATCCCATCCGGCACCGTCGGGTTTTGAATTAAAATACTTGAAAACGTGCCGGAAGAGTTCAGGAAGATTACGCACACAAAAAAAGCGTGGCACTTTTTCGCCTTCATTGGTTTTCTGAGGTCTTCGACTACCTAATCCATCCAATTACAACGTACAAGCCCACGCCTGTTGGCGGGAACACGCAGTTGCTGTTCTGGATGGATTTTCTTGAAGTTGTCGAAGTTTCAGAAAACCAGATAAGCTACTTCGCTTTTTCCTATTCTATGGTGTGCATAAACGGGTTATGCGGTTTCTCTCATAGGCGTTATTTTTCGTTACTATTCTATTTCTTTAAATTTAGCCTGCAAAAATACAAAATAATCTCACATCCACACACCTTTAAAACATCACTAAACACTAATTTCTAATTTCCTGCACTGCGGCTGCGCCTTGTACGGGGCTACCTGCGCTATCGCGCCTCTTTCCCCTCCGGGGCTGCTCAAGGTATTGTTCTCATTCCTCATTCCTAATTACACATCGTACCACCTCCCCGATATCCCCGTCAATCACAATCGACTTGTCGGCGATCTGGTCCACGGTGAACGCCTCGCCGAGGTTGACGGTGGCATAGGCGGCGTTCGGGTTCTGCATTGTCCAACGGATGAACGGGATCTTGAAGATGACTGGCGTGTTGCCGCCGCTGCCCAAATCCAGGAACAACACCTTGCCGTCTATGTGCCGCCGGATAAATTCGGTGTATCGTTCCGATGCCGCGTGACAGCCCTCGTCCTCAACGAAAGTCTCGTCGGCGCGTAGGTTGACCTTCATCGGACCACCGCAGACGCATAAGGCTTTCCGTAGTTCTTCAATTTCCGTCATTATTCGTTGTTTTGAACGGCAAAAATATACAATTTCGGAACACCATCCCGTATTTGTATGATTTTTTCAAAGTTTACATTTATCCAGCACAATCGTCAAGCCTCTTTCCGGCCAAGTCTCGCCTCGCATTTTATTTGCGAAAATTAAACAGAAAATTTGTTACTTTTGCCACTTGAAATCAACGTCACAAGATGAAGGAAACGCATATTCCAGTCATTAAATTCAAGCGAGACAAGTACGGAGACGAGCTTATGGTCGATGTCGTGACGCTTGATGCCATCCGCAAAAGCAAGGGGTTCCAGAAAGTGTTGCGGCAGTCGTTTTATGGCGTGATGCTCACCACGGGCGGAAGCGGCGAGGTGGAAGTCGATGGCGTTTCGTGCAGCGCACCTTGGGACAGACGACCAAGGCCTACATCCAGTCGCGCCGCATCGACGAGGCCAAACACCTGCTCCGCTACACGGCCATGCCCATCGGCCTCATCTCCGACCGCCTCCATTTCGACACGCCGTCGTATTTCGTACGCGCATTCACCAAAGTGACGGGACAGACGCCGCTTCAGTTCCGAAACTGTCCCGAAAAGTGACATTTCCCGCTTGTTAATTACTTTGCCAGCCGCCAAAACGGCTGTATTTTTGCATTGTCAAAAGGGGAGTCAATAAAGCTCACCTAAAGTAATAAAAACCAACAAGTTAAAAAAATGAAAAGAACAATCATCATGTCCATTGCAGTCTGCCTCCTGACTGCTTGTGATGGAAAAAAGAACAATCAAAATCCAGAAGAAATGAACACACTGACGAACAAAGAGAAGGCCGTGGCCCTTCTGAAAGCCATCGAGACCGGTGACACCGTAGCAATCGGCTACGTGAACGCAGAAAACTACAAACAGCACAACCTCGGTGTCGAGGACGGCTTGGACGGATTCGGCCGCGCCCTCGCCGGACTGGCTGATTTTCCCGAAAAAGCGAAGGTGAACACCGTGCGTGCCTTCGAGGACGGCGACTATGTGGTCTGCCAGACCGACTACAACTTCTTCGGCCCCAAGGCGGGCTTCGACATCTTCCGCTTCGAGGACGGAAAAATCGTGGAGCACTGGGACAACCTGATGCCTTATAACGGTCAGCCCAACCCCAGCGGCCACACACCGTTCGACGGCACCACCGAGATGAAAGACCTCGACAAGACCGAAGCCAACAAAGCCCTTGTGCGCAACTTCGTGCAGGACGTGCTGATGGGCCAGCATCCCGAGAACCTTACCAACTACTTCGACGGCAACAACTACATCCAGCACAACGTCTCCATCGCCGACGGCCTTGATGGTCTCGGCGCCGCCCTCGCCGCCATGGCAGAGCAGGGCATCAAGATGGAGTACTTCACCATCCACAAGATTCTCGGCTGCGGCAACTTCGTGCTGGCTGTCAGCGAAGGCGCTTTTGCCGGCAAGCCCACTTCCTACTACGACCTCTTCCGCGTGGAGAACGGCAAGATTGCCGAGCACTGGGATGTGATGGAGACCATCGCCCCCGAAAGCGAGTGGAAACACCAGAACGGCAAGTTCAACTTCTAAGCCGTGCGGCGTTCAGTCCTTCCAAAACGAAGGGGTAAAAACCGGCAAAATATGAAAGAATTCCCGAAATTTGTGAAATACAGGTTTCGGGAATTTGGTTTATTTTTGCAATCAAAAAAAAACAGACAGATGAGAGAACCACCAACAATCGTACTATGAACAGCCTTCTCGGCACCTCGGTCTGCGACAGGCCTGTCTCAAAAAAAAAGTATCGAGAAACTGTTCTCGCAGCGTAAACAGCATTATAGGATATCATCTCTGTTTTGACATAAAAGTAAAATAATCAGCTTAACCAATTGTAAAATTTAGTTCACAACAATATGCAGGATACAACTATCGAATTATTGGCCGATGCCTTGGAAAGGTTCGGTTTGCAGTATCTGGCGACAATAGGCTTGGACGGCAAGCCGAAAGTGCGGCCGATTCAGTTTATGACACTTCGTGACCGGAAGATGTGGTTCTGCACGAACAACAAAAAGTCCATGTATGCTGAACTTCAGGCTTTTCCGCATGTGGAAATTTGTGCAAGCAGCCTTGAAACGGACCAAATCAACAGCCGTTGGGTGCGGTTCAGCGCAGAGGCCGTCTTTCCGCCTCAAAGCGAATTGGTGAGCCAAGTGAAAAAAGATATCATGGAAAAGAGCCCTATTGTTCATGAGTTGTATCATGACAATCCGGACAACCCTATATTTGTGGTCTTCTATCTGAAAAACATCAAGGGGGCGTTTCAAAACCTCGGCCATGTGAGCGGTCTCGAGGAACGCGAGGACTTTGCCAAACCGATAACTTTTTCGATGTAAGAACGAGACGATTTTTTCATACCTTTGCAATTAAATGTACAAATATGCAGGGATTCATATATAAGATGATAGGTGAGAATGGCACCTGGTGTGCCGCAGGGTACCGGGGAGACGAGCCGGAGGTGACAATACCGGCGATGTATTGCGGTCAGCCAGTCACCATATTGTTCGATGACCTCTTCAAGGGACACACGGAAATCACCTCAGTGCACATCCCCGACACGGTTGTCGAAATCGGTGGGTTTGTGTTTGATGGTTGCAACGCCTTGCGAAACGTGGCTCTGCCTTCCAGCGTGGAAAATATGTGGCAATATGCCTTTGTGCGAAGCGGTATAGAAGAAATTGTCCTGCCGGAGAAACTCACATACATCGCGCCATTCGTTTTCAAAGACAGCAAAAAACTTCGGAAGGTTGTGTGCAACGGCAACTTGAAAGAGATTTGCGCCAAGGCCTTTGAAGGCTGCGACAGTCTGACCGAACTGATTAATGTCGGTCATGTGATGGTCAGTCCTCGACATGGAGCACCCAATCTTCAATTGAATTTGTAAAAAAATGTTACATAAGATATAAATCCTATAAGAATCTGAAATACACCAATTTAGGAAAAACTGACATTCGGGTTTCGCGCATCCCCTATTCGCCATTGGCTGGCGGGCATCTGTCGCACCGTGGCTGGGAGAGCGGCACCAAGCGCAGCGACACCGACAAGACCATCCGCAGCAAGTACGACCACGCGAAAGAGAACGATTTGGAAATCATCAACCGTGTGGCAGAGTTGGCAGAGCGATTAGGCGTGTCGATGTCGCAGGTTGCATTGGCTTGGCAGTTCAAGCGTGGCGTAGCGGCCCCCATCGTCGGCGCCACCAATGCCAAGCACTTCGACGATGCAGTGAAGGCCGTTGACCTTGTCCTCAGCGACGAAGATGTCGCTTTCATCGAAACTCCATACAAAGCACACGAGATAGTAGGAGCCGTCAACGCAAACATGACATTGTAGCCTTGTTTGACAGTTCGTTGTCTAAGGCTCTGTCATTTGCTCTGCCTGAACAGCTAGTCCCTGACGGCGGCAATCTTGTAGCCGTAGTCGAACGAGGCATTATGCTCCATGCCCTTGCCTGATCCGGGAAGTACGCTGCCAGTCTCCCATTTGATGAAGTTGATGTTTCCGCCGCGGGCGATCAGTTCTACTGCTAATCGCTCCTGCTCCTCGGAGGGCAGCTTTGCACTCCACGATGCGGAGTCGATGCGGGCGTTGTTCTCCTTTAGCACTTCTGCCAGGTCTCTCATGCCTCCAGATGCCTTCTGGTCGCCGCCTGCCACGATGTAGAAGAACTTCTTCTTGCCGAAGTCCTGCATCTTCGAGGTGTCCCATTGGCTGCTGACGAAGAGCGAGGCGGCAAAGAGGTCGGGATGCGTGATGTTGAAGTAGAACGACATCATGCCGCCCATCGACTGACCGGTGGTGTAGAGGCGCTTGGTATCGACATTGTATTCCTTGCAGATTTTTTCAAGCAGGCGGATGGTCATCTCCACCTCGTCGGTGGTGCTCCAATCGTCCTGCACGGCCCAGTCGGTGTATTGCGGCACCAGCACAAACGAAGGATGGAGCTGTTGGTCACGGTCGGAGGCGAACTCCAGGGCACCGTAGCCTTGCGTGAGCGGAGCCGTCACCTCCTTGCCGACGGTACTGGCATCGGCCATGAACAGCACTAACGGATAGCTTGCCGTTCCGTCATAGCCTTCAGGTACCAGCAGGTTGTACTCCATCGTCTTTCCTGTTACGGCATCATTGAAGGTGAATTGTTTGAACTTCTTCAAGGTTTCATTCTTCAGTGCCACAAACGTGCTGTCGGAATCCTTGTTAATCTCCATATGGCCGCCTTGACGCGGACCACGCTCGCCGCCCTTCTTCTGGGCGCAGGCAGTCAGACACAATATTCCTACTGCCAGCAAAAAAATTACTTTTTTCATACTTCCTTGGAGTGTTTCGAGCCGCAGCTCTGGTCTCTGCCAAGACCTTGTTTAAATGTGAATGACAATTTTAATCTTGCTCGTTAAATTGGAATTAATCAGTATCTTTTGCCATATATTGCACGGGCTTCTTTTGTCCATTTCCGAATGAAACCAGTTTTTGCATCGGTATAGGCATCTCTGTCATGCTCGTATCTCTTCCATAATTCAAGCTTTAATGTCTCATATTCCTTTGCAATCTGAGGATGCTCATTCAGATAGTCGCGGAAATACAACTCATCATTATCTCCTGCGTATCTAAGATGAATGTGATAAACCTTATCCGCAAATCCCTCTTTTGTATATCCCTTGTTGAGTGAAATACGTCCCTTTTCTTCAGACATTCTGATAAAGCCATTCTGCTCCATAACATGCGATACTTCTTCCATGTCGGCATTTTCAGATATCTCAACCATCACATCAACAATGTTCTTGGCCCAAATGCCATGGATCGCTGTGCTTCCAATGTGACTGATTCTTTTAACAGGATAACCTGTCAAAAGGTTAGTAAGTTCAGTTTCTATTTCCTTGAAGTATTCATTCCATTGATCATTGGGCTGAACAAGGAAGATGGGGAATAACTCCCACAACTCTTCCAACGTCATTTCCGATAATTCTTTTCTCATCATCAAGTCCTTTGCAAATTCCGATTTATCTGTCTATTTATGTTTGCAAAAGTAGATAAAAATCTCAATTCATGCGAGTCTTTGGGGATAAATAAAGTTAATGAATAATAAGAAGACTATTATGCTTGACCAATCGGGGAGGCCCACCCCCGGCCCTCCCAAAAGGAGGGGAGTAAAATCGGAGGGACAGGTTTTTGATTTCTGGAATCGCAGGGACGTTTTTGATTCATTTTTATGAAGAATATTTGTTGGTAACAAAAATAATGAGTATCTTTGCGCTATATAACGTAAACAAGCATTCTATGCTACGACAAAAGCGAGAGAAAAGCGGCACGGGCATCTGCCATGTGATGCAAGGGAAGGAATCAAAAACCTGTCCCTATGATTCGCGAACCCTTTGTAAACCTCACGCACTTGTTCCAGACCGATGCGCGAATGATCCACGTGCGGAAGCAGATGAGGCTTGCTTGGGTCAAATATATCTGGGGCATCCAGCCCCAGATTCCCGATGCGGACAGTATAACCTTTTTCCCAAACAGGCCGGAACTGAGGTGGAATGTACCGCCCATCTTGAACTCTTTGAGCGTTTCGATAATCCTACGGTCCTGTTCAAGACCGTCATCAAAGCTGCATGCAAAGAATTTTCTGTACATCATATGGTGTTACGTAATGATTTATATATATATATATTACGCCTTTAACGGCTATAAGTTACGCATTTTCTTCGAAATGGAGCCAAGGCCGACGGTAGCTGAGGCATGGGTTGGCGTAAAATGATATAATAATGGCACGTAATAATGTGTGACAATACGCCAAATCATTGTAATTTTGCAAAAAAAAAAAAAACAAGAAATGGAAAAGAAAACAGCACTCATTACGGGATCTTATGGCGGACTTGGCACCTGCTTTGTCAATATCCACGCGAAAACGGGCGGCAGTCTCGTCCTTGTCGGTCGCAATCAGAAGAAGCTCGAAGAGCAGGCCGGTCAGGTGAGGAAGGAATTTGGCGTAGAGGTTCACTCGATCGAAGCGGACCTGTCTTTGCCCGAAGCGGCACAGACGATCTACGACACCTGTAAGGAAAACGGCTGGGAGATCGACTATCTCATCAATAACGCGGGGTTTGGCGGTCAGGGCGATTTTGCCCGGGAAAGGACAATGGAACAGGATATGTCCATGATCGCAGTGAATATCGAGACTCCGACCCGGCTCTGCAAGCTGTTCCTCCCAGACTTTATCAAGCGCGGAAGCGGGAAGGTGCTGAACGTGTCCTCTTCTGCTGCCGTAAGCCCGGGGCCTCTGCAGGCGGTATATTACGCAACAAAGGCCTATGTGACAAGTTGGTCAAATTCTCTTTGGCGCGAACTGCAGGGAACCGGCGTGACCGTGACAACACTCATGCCGGGGGCCATGAAGACTGGCTTTGCAGATACCGCAGGACTTTCTGATACGAAGCTGTTCGCCAATGCCGTTGAGCCTCTCAAAGTTGCCCAGGACGGCTATGACGGAATGCTGAAGGGAGAACTGAACGTAATAGCAGGACTTCTCGCATGGCAGGCGGCGGTAGTGAAATTTACGCCGCTGTTCCCGAAAAAGCCATTGCTGAATCTGGTTTACGAACAGCAGACTGCGGGCAGCGCGAAAAAGTAAGTAGACAAGATGGACAACTATATTTTAGACGGTCAATATGGAAAATACCTTGGCCAGAACGGCATCAGGGTGGGCGAAGCACTGAGAAAGGCCGGAGTGGCGGAAGACCTGTTCAGCCGGAAAAGACCGACGTTGAACGAGGCGGATTATTATCGCTTTATGGATGCTGTCGGAGAGCAGATGACAGATCCTTCCATGCCCATTGCCCTCGCGACAGCGGACAACATCGAGAGCTTTTCGCCGCCGGTTTTCGCTTCCTACTGCAGCAAAAACGGCCGTACTTGCATCGAGCGGCTGAGCCGGTATAAAAGGATCATTGCGCCGATGAGATATGAGGTGTCCGAGAATGAAAATGCGGGAGAATTGAAGCTCAGGATCTCGGCGAGCAGGGATGAACTGACCATGTCGCAATTCCTTGCGGAAACGGAGATGGTTTTCATCGTCCACATTATCCGGACCGCCACAAAGACCAGTATTATACCTCTGCGTGCAACGATGCAAAAGCCTGTGTTCGACAAGGAATTCCTGGACTATCTTGGCTGTGATGTGGCGGAATCGGGCGAAAATGCCTTGGTATTCAGTCTTTCCGATATGGAGAGGCCTTTCATCAGCCATAACGAGGGTATGTGGGAGTTCTTTGAGCCCGAGCTTCAAAAACGCCTGGATGAGATGGAGCGCGACGATTCTTTTTCCGCCAAGGTCAGGAGCGCATTGACAGAACTGCTGCCCAGAGGAGCAGGATCTATAGACGATGTGGCTGCAAAACTCTGTATCAGCAAAAGAACGCTGCAGCGCAAGCTGACAGAGGAAAAGACGACTTTCCTCAAGCAGCTGGGCGGAACACGGGAGATACTGGCAAAACACTATATCAGGAACACGGACATGACAGGCGGGGATATCGCTTTCCTGCTGGGCTATCAGGAACTGAATTCCTTCCTCAGGGCCTTTAAAGCCTGGACGGGGATGAGTATTTCAGAATACAGGAAGAAAGCACATATCGCATAGCAGAATTGGAGTTTATCTGTTCCATTACTTCTGCCTGTCCGCGTCCGTTATTCGGCGAATAACCCGGCAGGGATTGCCCACAGCCATTGAATCTGAAGGGATATCCTTAACCACTACACTTCCTGCTCCAATGATGCAGCGATCGCCAATCGTCACTCCAGGGCAAACCGTCACGCCGCCTCCCAACCAGCAGTCTTCACCAATGGCTATCGGAGAACATCGTTCTACAGGTTTGCGACGTTCGACATAATCGATGGGATGGTTCGGAGTCAGGAACTGGCAATTCGGCCCAATCTGAGTGTTGGAGCCAATGCTGATGATGCCCCCGTCGAGCATGGTGCCGTTGTAGTTGATGAACACATTCTCACCTAGTTTTATGCCATGCCCATGGTCGCAATGAAAAGGTGGCGCCACCGTGGAGGATTCGGGAATACCGGGAATCAGGTCTTCTATCGTTTTCCTATAGTCCTCATCCTCGGCAGTCATGGTCTGGAGTCTCGCACAGATGTGCTTGGCTCGATAATAGCTCGCCAAACATTCTTCGTCAGTGAAGTCATAGAATTCTTCACGACGCATTTTTTCGAATTCTGTCATATGATTGATCTTAAAAAAGCAGCGTTGTTGATTTCTCAGTTAATGTTGGAGACGATCAGCCAGAGGCTGACGGCAATCATCACGCCTGCGACGATCTTCTGATAGCGTTTCCGGTTGACATTACGGATGCAGCGCATGGCGATGAAATTCCCGAGCATCATGGCGGCGCCGATCATCAGACCGCTCAGCAGGATGCCTCCGCTCATCAGGTTCAGTTTGCCATAGACAATTGCTTTGACGATATGCATCACCGAGGCGGCAGTGGCTTCGCTGGCGATATAGCTTACCGGAGCGAGGTCCAGCGAAAGGAACACGGCGCTGCTGAGCGGTCCGGAAATGCCCAGAAGGCCGTTGATGAGCCCGGTCACGCCGCCGCCGACAATCATCGTGGCCGGCTTGTGCGGAAGGGTCATCTTTCCCCGCAGTTTCAGGATGGCGAACACGATGAGAAAGA
>Ga0247609_10004681_pt1 | contig 13562 bp, 13 predicted proteins | sample 172DNAGHGlowgp2_FD_193487 | JGI IMG/M metagenome (GOLD analysis project Ga0247609, IMG submission 193487) | Sheep rumen microbial communities from Palmerston North, Manawatu-Wanganui, New Zealand - 1728 DNA GHGlow gp2 | ecosystem: Host-associated > Mammals > Digestive system > Stomach > Rumen ...
ACCGAGATTTGTGGTCTTGCGGTAGTCATTGTATCCAAACCCGGCCCAAACGATGAGCATAATTGAAGCCGCCATTGATAACCATTTAGCTACTGAATGCATCGGGACTACTTTAGCTCGCTTGCCTACCGCATTTTGTGCAGTAGCTTTGATTGCCTTCTCATCGGCTGAAAACATCTCATCGATGATTTCCTGGTCTCTGCTCACTCCGACCTCTTTCAATCCTTTCACTAGACGTGCCATGGCAACGGCTTTGGTTTTCAGCTCGGGATTATCCTGAAGATCCTGCATGAATTCTTGTTCCTCGTCGGATGTCATTTTGCCCTTGAGGTAACGCTCAATGCGCTCGTCGTCAAGAAGCAGGTTCTCATCTATATGGTTGTTATCTGTATTCATAAGCACATGGATTAAAAAATGCGTTCAACAATCTCTTTGTAACGTTTCTTGAACTTGTCGCAGCAACGATGCTTGGTTACCTTTACCGAATTTTCGCTGGCGTAATTTAACATACTTGCCAACGTTTTCATGGAGAAACCGTCGCGATAAACTCCCCACAACAGGCTATCGCAGGGTTCAGGCAAGTTCTTCACGATTTGGCGCACCAATGCCAATTTCCTGCGTTCTACATCTTCGTCATCATTCTCATTCTCCAATGCCAGGAGCCGGTCAATACGTTCGTCCTCAAACTCGTCTTTGGTCGCATCGGGATATTCGTCAATGATGTTTAGCGTTTTCCCATTCTGGCGCATCAACTCAAAGGCTTTGTTGCGACAAATGCTGTTAAAGTACGTGGCAAGCGAAGCGGTCATGGCGGCCAACTTGCCATCCAGTATGTTCTGTTGCAAAATGATAAATGCCTCCTGAAAAACATCCTCGCAGTCGGGACGTGACAATGAGAACTGACCTTGCAAGAATGCAAGCGTCTTCTCCCATTGTTTCGAGGCAAAGGCATTTAGCGTTTCTGGTGAGTATTCCATATCTAGTTGTTATTTCAAGCTTGTTTCATAAACCATGTTCTGCCTTGTCAATCGACGGTCTGCGTCCATCAAATGCTTCACCTCATTCACCCATTTAAGGTTAGGGGCTAATGGTTGTGATGAGATGGCCTTATTGACATAGTAAGACAATGGGCCGTAAAAACGGCCATCTTGCTTTATTTCATAGTTGGTCTGATAGGAACGGCATGCCTCAAGAATGAGAATGTCTCCTTGGCCATTGCTGCTCTTTATGACAAAATGCCCATTTGCGTTAATACGAGGCTGATATTTTTTCCCATTTGGGCTAAAACCATCCTTCGTGCCACGGATGTATTCTTCTTCCTCCTCTTCTGCTCCCATATACGTATTGCCTGCATGGCAAGCATCAATCACCACACACAGGAACCCCTTTGGACCGATTGCTTGACGAATCTTCTGGAAATATGTGTGAAGCTCATCGTCGAGTATGTGATTTGCACCCTCATACTTACCTTTGCTATAAACTTTTAAAGCATCGTATGGTATGATGGACTCGTCCCATCCATCCTCCTCGTCACCATTCTTGTCTTCGAAAGGTTGGCCATGGCACGAGAGATGAATGTAAACCACATCACCCTTATGGCAGCTCTTGGTTAACGTTTTCAACCCAGACCGAATACTTTTCGCAGTTGCTTTCTTGTTGGTAATTGAAGTGATCTTGAATCCTTGCTTCTTTAATGTCTTTGAGATTAGCTCAACATCATTTGCTCCATGAATGTTACTCCACTTACCACTTGTTGACTTTGAGTAGGTCGAATAATCTGAGATGCCGACCAGTAAAGCCCGTTTCGTCTGACCATAGGTTGATGGACAAAAGAACAATGATATCATCAGACACACAAGTAATCGTCTGACGGCACTACTCAATTTTATAGTAATAATGTCAACCATACCATATGCTCATTTATCATATCGCTCGCAAATATACTGTTTTTTTGTGAATGTTGAAAGCAGAAATAGTTTTTTCTTTATTTCCAAACCGGGCCGAGTCCCCATAGAACTCGACCCGAAATGAAACAAACTATTAGTAATTGCCACATGTTGGCAAGGGACAGAACACGTTCATCATCTTGCTTAATCAGAATCCGAACCATTCGGGATCCCAGTCGGGACCAGGATAGTCACCCTCTGCTCCATCGGTAAGTGCATACCACACATCTTCATCGGTGACTCTCTCTTCAGGATAATCATCCTCATAATACTCATCGTCATAATCGAAATAACTCTGGCTCATGATGATCTGTTTTTAATTAAATAATTGTGTTTATTTGTGTTTCTCTTCCCTTAATCTCAGAAAAAGAGGCTATGAGAAATAAGAACCAAAAGAATCTATGCCACTTTTTCTTCCATTAACAAAAGCTGAAGTTTAGCGTACTTTTCAATGATCTCATTACGGTCAAGTCGAGCATCATGAAGCTTCTTTTGAAGTGCAGATAATTGTCGCTTATAATCCCGCACACGTGCTTCTATTGCTACTTCTTTCTTGGTCTCCGGATCCGACAGAAGTAATTGGATGCTCTTTTGGAGCTGCTTTATGGTGGCCGCTTGTTGTGCCATCTTTTCATAAGCTCTATTGAGCTCATTAGCCATATGCCTGAGCAATGTCTTTGCTGGCACAGGATTGTCCACTTTTACAATTTTAGTTTCCATTTTTCAGTAAATTTATATATATCGTGGTAATCACATAATTAACCCGCGATCTCAATATCGTCTACTACTTCAAAGACGTTATCATTCATCTCATATGCAGCCTCAGCTAATGCTGATTTGTGGCCGATGTGCCATTTCTGGCAAATGGAGCATTGATAGGCTTGCATTCTTCCTTTATCGTAGGGATGTTCAATAACCCATTTCTCGATTGCAGCACAAGCTGCTTCATAAGTGGGATACGACATTTTCTTCTTGTATACGACCTTGCCGGTTTGCGGGTCGAACATCTTCTTCCAATGTGTGGACAACCCTCTGCTAAAATGCTTGACGTCTTCAATCTGCCCAATATTGTAGAGTTGGAAAGATGTAGCTCTTTTCATCCAGTACCTGTCGGCATTTGACTTAGACATTTCGCCAGAACGTTTGTTCATTTTGCGGTATGCTTGGCACATTCTCTTCTCAATAATCCTGCGAACCTTACGAGAATCACAAGCAGACTCGATATCGATGTCAAATGTCCTTAAGGGCATTCCCCCCTTGAAGCGGAGCCTCTCCTCAAAGATTCGCTGAGTTTCACCCTTGAAACGAGCCTCTTGGCCCTCCAACTTTGGCCTTCCAGTAGTTTTTTGTGCCATCATACACACCATCGGCCTTTTGGCGCACTGGTCGACCTTTTCCAACAGAGCGAATATCCTCTGTATCTTTCTCATGAGGCGTTCACCGCTTAGTACATTAGCAGCTATATCATTGCGAACTTCGCGTACCATCTTCCTGATGGCTTTCGTGTCATCCCGGTCTTTCAGATATTCTGAAAGCACCTTGATTCCCTTGTCGATTGACGCTGTGTTGATAACACCTTGCTGTTCGAGAGAAACTCTCCAGCTTTTCAAGACTTTTTTAACTGTCGTTTTCATATCTTTTTCTGTTTTAATTGTTTGTTCACCACTCTATGAGAGAAAACAGAAAAAGGTTAACAACAGAAAATCAGTTTATATATAAAACGCCTCTTCCACAATCGATTACGCATTTATGCTTTTTCAAAAACTCAATTCCTAATACAATATCAATATTGCTTTTTGCTCCTTCAATGGTAAGCAGACACTCATTAGCAAGGATTATTTCAAACTTATCGGATAAGGTTATCTTTGACATTACTCCGGTCTTTGATGTGCAACTTATAGAAAAACCAATTACTGAAGTGATAGACTCAGCAATACAACCAATACTAGATATGTTGTTGGTCTTGTTGAAATTAGAAATAAAATAGCTAAAGTTACTTCTGTCAACTGTGGATAAACTGATTAAGTTGTTGGTTGAGCCAGAATCAATTATCCCGTGATAGTAGTCTATACCGTCCGATATACTGATTATTGGAAGGTCTAAAAAGGATAATGTTTTATTATTGTGATAATGGTATCTCATCTTATAGACTGGCATTTTCATATGATATAAATCATTTGGATAAATTACCCTCTGATCAAAATCAATAACAAGTTTATATCGTCTCAAAAATACATAGCCAAGAATTCCAATAGCGTCATTGTTCCAACGCTTAACTGCGTTATCTTCTATCTCGATAAAGCTAATGTCATGAAATGCATTATGGTTCTCGACAGCGAAATTAAGGTTAGTTTCTTTTGCATTTGAAACAGAATTACCAATCCCTAAAAAGACAGCACTTTGATTCTGCCTTTCAGTTTTGTGTATTATACTCTGTCTTACGAGATTGATATTTGACCCTGTATCAATATAGAAAAATCCCTTTATTAAGGTATTCTGATTGACCCTTAATATGCCTTTTATGGCAAACAGCCCATCATTCATCTCGTATAACTGAATAGAGGTCTTATTCCTGCTCATTTATTGTCTTTGAATAATAGCTAGAAGATACAGAGATAGTTAATATCCCCGCCTTTTATAACAGCGTTTCGTTTTGTAGTTTATTTGTATTGTTCACTTGTATTACTCTTTATGATACAGAAGCGAGAAAAGTAAACAACGAAATCAATTATTATTTGAATTTATTTTATCTACACTTTCTAATTTAAGTAGATTTTTATATCTTTGTAGAATTATAAATAATAAAGTGTTATGTCTACATCAGTTATCATTGTTCTAATCATATTATTAGTACTCGCAATCTTAGTTGTTCCATTCGCTCGTGAAATGATTAAGGACCGGGAAGAACTGCATTCTAATCCAATACAACAGAAGTTTAGTGTCCTTGCCCAAGCATTAAGTGATGGACTAATGGATGGGAAGGGTGAAGTAACTGTATTTGATGACAATCCCAAGTTAATGAATCTTATGTCGGAAGATATGAGAAACCTGTTGATCAATTTTGCGTACAGTACAGGCAATCTCACTTTGACTCTTAACTATAAGTACTTCCATAATGAGTTGGTTCATAATGAACTTTACACTGGCCTGAGAAATGCGGATAGATTCAAGCAAATAGAAATAGCTAAACAATTTATTTTGATTTGCAAAAAATTAATTGCGGATCATCAGCAGAAAGTAACTGGATCTGCTGCAGTCACTATGCCAAAATCTTCTGATGACATGAACACTATACAAGTTGGCAATGATGATGTAGTAGCCGAGATGTATTCTAAATATTCTCATTTGCAGAAAGTATCAGTATTAATTCTATTATATAGAATTGCTCGAAATGGAGAAATTGAAGAGCAAAAGATATTGAACGATTCAGCATTTACTCTAATGCAGCTTCAATTGAAAACAAGATGGGATGAATGTAAAGATCATATTTCCAGTTTAGATATTTACCAACAATTAAAAGCTGCTGGTAATTCTCTTATTGATATGGTAATTATGTCAGCTATGCAGATGATCACAAACCTTGGCGCTGCTACTGATCCAACGGGGAAGTTGACTATTGTTTTTTTTGATGAGTTTGGCAAATTAGGTTATACACCAAAGGATATTGATAATCTGTTGCGAAAAATAGACTTGCTCTATAAACAATTTGGAGATACTGATTGCACTTCGACTATTTCTTCAACAGAAGGAGGACATGATTCTGAGAAAAACCAATCAGATGGTTCTCAAGTAGAACCAATAGAATCTGACAGTGTTGTTGAACAGAATCTCCCTTCTAAAGAGTATGCGATTCCAATTCTATTTTATAAAATAGGTAAAACTGCTGGATTTGATGAGGAGAGTTTGAAAGATACAAATAGCTTTTGCGAAATACTTCTCGACTCCGGCATATTTTGGGATATGTGCAAACCCTATATTAATGCTCCTAATTTGTATGATACTCTTAAAAGTATCAGTCAACTGGATATGTCCATTAATATGATTTTTGCGCTTAAAATGATTGGAACTTGTAGAAAAAGATTCCACAAAAGAAGAAGTTCTTATTCAAGCATTCTATAGTGAGTTTGAGAGAATCGGGTATTCAAAGGAAAAAACCGACATAATGATTCAGACAACCATGATGATGGGTGGTCAATGATGTAGCATTTTGATGTTATATAAAAGGATTTCGTATCATGATTAGAAAGCTTTCTATTACTCTTATACTGCTACTATTCGTTGTTTTATCGGTTTCTTCTAAACAACGAGCTATATTGATTGGCATTGGCGAGTATCCAGTGAACAGTGGCTGGCATAAAATTAGTTCAGAGAATGATGTCGCCCTGCTAAAGCAAGTAATGGGTAAAGATTATATAATTACTTCTTTGGAAAATCAGAGTGCAACAAAGTCGGGAATTATCAGAACTCTGGATAAGCTAATCAGCGAATCCCAGCCTCATGACACTGTATTTATCCATTTTTCGTGTCATGGGCAACAAGTTCTAACCGACAAGAAAGATGAACCCGACCATCTAGATGAAGCACTAATACCATATGATGCCCAAGCAAAGGAAAACCCTAGTTATCATGGAGAGAAACATTTGTTAGATGATGAATTTGGGGAATTGATAACGAAACTAAGAAAGAAGATAGGTCCATCCGGATTAGTTATAATAACCTTGGATGCTTGCTATAGCGATTCCATGGATAAAGGAAATACACATACCAATAAAACTATTTATAGAGGTGGGGCTGGAATATTCGGGAAAGAGTCTATTACCAACGATAGTTTAGCGATTCTTGAGAAAAGCAGGGCTAATATTGATACTATTGGTGTAATAAAAATTGCAGGGGCATCAGATATAGTTATTATAAGTGCCTGCAAGTCTTATCAAAAAAATATGGAAATCGTGGAAGGGGGAAAAGGCTATGGCTCTTTGTCTTTTGCCATTTATGAAGCTTTTTGTAAAGGCACATCCCCAAAAACTGATATTTCTGGATGGGTAAGCTCCATTTGTGCAGTAATGAAAGAAAGGGCATATATCCAAGATCCTCAAATTAGATCAACTATAGAAGGTCTTTTATCCAAAAGGGACGGCGGCGAAGAGCTCCCACCAAATGAAAGCGATTCGAATACAATCGCCACTATTCCTTTTATGTCGCTAATAATTATTTGTTTAAGCTTAATTGTTATTTTAGTCATATGGAAGAAGAGAAAACCATAAAAAAGCCGCCGGTAGTATTTACAATTCTTCTCTTTATTTTCATGATACTTGTTATCTTGAATCTGATTTCCTTGCCCAAATATCTACATGTTTATATTGACGAAGGTGTTGGTTTAAACACTTCTACCATCACAAAAGCATATGGTATTTTGGAGTTGCTAGCATCTATATTTGCTTTTATGAGCATTTATAGAGCACTTCAACGGAAACCATATAGCATAGTTATGTTGAAGTTTTCTTCATTTTATATACTATTCAAGTTTATAGGTCGGCTTGCTGAAGGTATTAAGGGATTTAATCCTATGTTGAAGCCGTATCTTTATCTTCAAGGAGTGTTAGTTCTCTTTTGTATTCTTTTCTGTATTTACCTATTCAAGTCAAAAGAACTAAAAGCATATATCCCCTCTAAAGAGAGAAGATTTGGGATTCAAGGATGGTTAGCCATTGGACTTTTGTCGTTATTTATAGGCTTCTGGGGATTCTATGAGGGTAATACCATAATTCGGATAAATAATAGCATGCGTATAGAGCCTAAAGATGTACAGCTATCTCAGGCGGAATTCACTGATGGTTTTGTTGCATTTAAGCCGATGGCAGGATGGAACAAAATATCAAAAGAAGAAGACATTTTTGTATTTAATATAGAGGGAGATAGCAGTGTGCAGATAGTGGTAGCATCACCGGGGCCCGAGCTTTGTAGATATAGAACTGATTATTATACGATATTAAGTCAAGCTTTTAAAGTTCAAGTACCTGACTCCATTCCCATCAAGGAAGTGGCATTTAATGATGAACTAGAAATCAATGGCCATAAATTCTACTCTAATACATACGAATTAGGAATTAATCGACCTAATAAGTTGTATTGGACTTTTTCCGCTCTTATTGATCGAAATAGTTACAAAATAGTGACGCTATCAAATTTCGAATTAAACTCTTACGAAAGGTCCATTTCAATGGCTAAGGAGTTCATGAACACAGTTCGTTTCGACTTAAAAAAGCGACCAGTCATGAATAAGTGAGTATATCAAGTATAACACGGCACCAACGGCAAGCCATATAAATAACTGATACAGCAAAGGAGACATAAAGACCTGTCTTAATCGTCTCTTAATGGATTCAATAAAAGGTATTTTGTTTACTCCGTGATCATACATGATGACGAACACAAATAAACACAACAATACTAACAGTATTAGCTTAATAATCTCAAACATTTCGCAAAGATATGAAAATAAATCGAGTTAATCCCGAGAAAGAAGATAAGAAAAAAAACAAGGGCGGCTTTTGGATGAACTTGTACTACTTCTTTATGCTCTATAGGTATATTGCATTTTTAATTCTTGGTTTTGCTGCAGCAGCGTTTATCGTGATTTTGATTTTGGACATTACTATTCCTGGCGAATTGTCAAAAGTTGACCGAAAAACGACGATGAAACTTTTTGATGAGCTACAGTTATCAAACCGGCACCAGGATGCTATCGCACTCATGGAATATAAAGGGAATCTGCTCAGTGGATATGACGATGAGATGGAGTATAAGATTAAGCTATCTGATTCTTATATTCATGTTGGTGACTATAGTAAAGCCGAGAAAATGCTGACTGAAGTATGGGATAGTATCCAAGCAAAAAAGACTGAAGGACAGCCTGAACATATAGTAAACTTTGTCAGATTTACCACGGCCCGAATTGTGTACCAGCTTTATGAAAGAATGGGTGACACAAAAAACCAAATCAAGTTCTTCAACATTTATAAATCTTTTTATAAAAAATGTGATATAAATAAAAACTTCGAAGAGCTGTCAGAGATGGGTGCCAAAGAGTTATTAGAAAACCTGGATAGAGAAGTAGCGAAGAATTTCTTTGAATATGATTCCATTGTGGTCGTATCGTTAACTGATACAATCAGAGCAATAGAAGAAATGGGGAGGTTTGTAGATAGAATAATAGAAAAGGAACAATACGGCACATCATATAAGATAAAATGTATGAATAAGCTTATTGGGTGGTTACTCAAGAAAGGGAATCTCCCCGAAGCCTATGAACGAATATCACAAGCCATATATTTAACTCAGCAAATGATGTCATATGATGATTGTAGAGTTCTTGGTGACCTATCAGATTACTGCTATGAGATTCATGATGTGGAATTAAGTAAGCTCTTATATCAAAAATATCAAGAATATCTAGATAAGAATAGTCAGAAGACTGATGATGAGTATCTTAAAAACACCGCTAGGTCTTTTCGATATCTAGAAAGCGAAGGTAAATGGAAGGAACTAATCGAAAATTTAACAATATACTGCTCTGGGATGAGAAAGCAAATATCGAACAATATTCCTACTATGACAGAAGAGCAGCGTGAATATTTCGCAAATCAATTTGAATGGCCATATAATTATGCTTTGACATTATTACACAATCACCCTTGTGATGAATTGGCGAGACTTTGCTTTGACAACATTACTTTTAAAAACGGCTTACTTTTAAGATCAAATGTTTCCATTGAGAATAGCATAAAACAGCTTGGAGACGAAAAAGCTCTGAAAAAATATGAGGAATTGAAAAACTGCAGAAGGGAGCTAGTCTATCAGTCAGTATCGGGAAGGCGAATCTTCTCGAAAACAGGACAGATTACGGATAGGATTAACCAACTTGAAAAAGAGTTAGCTCTAGCCAGTACCGATTTTAAGACAAAGAATCAGACTGCTGAATATGGCTACGAGATGATTCAAAAAGAGATGAAAGCCAAAGAAGTTATTGTGGACTTGGTAGAGAATGATGGCAATCTTTTTGCTTTGATTCTTCAACGACAAAAACCGGTGACTTATGTGCCTATAGGAGAACTTTCCATTATTGAAGACGATCTGAGAAAAGAAGTCTATGAAATCTACCATAATAAACAGTTAACCGACTATATTTGGTCGAAAATTGACACCATAATCAGTGATTGTACTGATGTTTACTATGTTCCCATTGGCATATTCTCTCAGATTTCTTTGGGCTCTCTTTATTTGGGAAATGACGATTACTTATGTGACAAAAAAAACATCAAATTATTATCTAATCCTGCTGATATAATCGGTGATAACAATCTTTATCTGACCAATGGTATAAGTTTGACTGCATTATGGGGAGGTATTGACTACGGGTTAGGAGAAAATATGGTATCCGGCATAGCCACGTCTCGTTCTGCAATTAAGAGAGGGGAGATTTTGCAAAACCTTCGATATGCTTTACAAGAGATTGAAGACATCTCTTCAATGCTAAGCAGACAGAACATTCCAAATGTTGTTTATAGAGGAGAATATGCAACGGAAAGGGCATTTAAGGACAGGAGCGGAAAAGGAGATTATATAATTCATGTCTCAACTCATGGTTTCTTTAACCAAACAGGAGATTTTAAGGAGTCCATGTTACAATCAGGGTTATTCCTCGCAGGTGCTAATCGTTATTGGAGTAATGATACCCTTGTATGTGAGCCTGGGCAAGAAGACGGAATCTTAAGGGCAGCTGAGATTTCAACATTGAATTTGTCTAGTTGCAATCTAGTGGTTCTTTCTGCTTGTGAAACAGGGTTGGGATACAGTGATACCAGTGAAGGGGTTTATGGCTTGCAGCGAGCTTTTAAATTGGCTGGAGCAAAACAAATATTAATGAGCCTTTGGGATGTAGACGACAGAGCAACAACAATTCTTATGACTGAATTCTACAAGAATCTTCTAAGTGGAAAGAGTTCAGATGAGGCACTTGAAATCAGCAAAAGAGTAGTAAGGCTACAATATCCATCTCCTGAAAATTGGGGAGCTTTCGTTTTGATGCATTAGAATAAAGACGGCAAATGCCGTCTTTATTGTTTTTACAGTTACACTCTTGACAATCTCATAAGTGCTTCAGTCTTTATGTGATCATCTTGGGTCAAGAAGGTATATCTTTTCTTTCCGAATCGAACCAACAAAAAATTATGCCACCAGCTCTGATTTATATTCTTAGGCTGATGAATTCCAGGAATGGGGTTTGCACAAAATTTGATGTTGGTCTCAATTTTTTCTTGATCTGAGTATATTGGTAAAAGTTGCTCATAAATGTCATAAGCTTCTTTATAGCGTTGAAGCACGAGGCAAGCGCCCGAGAGCCTCAGCATATTTTCTGGGCTTGGTGCATCTTTGGCTTCCTCCCGTAAATAACTGTACATGACAGAATAGAATTTCATTTTGCTACGAAATTTCATATAGGAATACCCCCACAAGAATAAAAGAATAATGAGAATTAGTATCACCATAAATCTGTCTATTAATGAACACACAAAAGTAGTTGTTTTTTCTCAGTTTCATAACAATTAATATCATTTTTGCAACACTGATAATTGGCCAAACAAAAAATGATTGCTTTTCATGAACTACGTTCATCCTATGTCTTTTATGAAGCAAGAATGCAGTAAGAATAGTGAAGCATGTTTCCGAAAGAACTAATTGTTTGGATTTTAATTGTTAACCACTCGTTTGTTTTCATCATAAAGGGCAGAAACAAACTTTTTAACAACTAAAATCACAAGATTATGAACTTTACTTATTATTACACATTGAATTACCTGCCTACAAGGTATGAGGCTTCAAGCAGTGAGTGGAATGCTCGTCGTGCTGTATGGAATTTTAAGGATGGTTATTGCAGCGAAGAGGTATTTATGAATCTCAAAAAGACAGTTGACAGAATTGTTGGCTCTGACTCAAAAGATGATTATGTCATTTGCTTCATCCCTGCATCATCAAGAGACAAAACTCAAAGACGATTTGCAACAGTTGCAATGCGACTTGAAACAAAGACCGGTATTAGCGCAACACTAGAAGCTATCACTAAACCTGTAGACACTGGATCAGGACATATATATGGAAAATCAAGCAACCCGACCTCTGGTTTCTCATTTAATGATGAATACTTCAGCAATAAAAGAGTCATTCTAATCGATGATGTCATTACTCGTGGAACGACTTTCCATGATACGGCAATCAAACTCATGCATCGTGGAGCAAAATCGGTTGTTGGTTTATTTGTTGCCAAAACAGTATTAGTTAATCACATGAGAGCTTGAGACTATAGCTAATCAATGATTTATCATTTGTATGGTTCCACTTAACTTATAGAATTAACAAAATGTATCTCAATTCCGAATTTATATTGACACTATCATGTCTTAAAGACGTAGATGTGAAAGGCGTTGGCCCAAAGAAAATTTTGGCTATCGGTCTTAAAGCAGAGAAATATGGAGTAGAAATCCGCTCCACTGAAGATCTCTATTCTGTCATGCAGAATATGAATGAAAAGACCATTAAAAACGTTAGTCTTCATGACTTGAATGTGGCCCATGCATGTGCTCTTCATTTAATCGAGAAAAGCGAGGAATGTGGAATTGGTCTTATTAGCTACTTTGACCCTATATTCCCAGAATCTCTAAAGAATGTAATCGATGAAGATGGAAAAATTGTTCCACCCATGCTTTTGTGGTATCGTGGAGACCTCTCTCTTCTACAAATGCCTGGATTAGCAGTCATTGGAACAAGAGAAGCCACGCCTGAAGGAGTAGCTGGGGGTAAATATCTTTCTGCCGAATTCGCCAAAAGAGGTTTCAATATCGTTTCTGGATTAGCAATTGGATGTGACACTTGTGGACATCAAGGAGCACTGAACGCAGGAGGCAAGACAACCGCCTTTCTCGCTAATGGATTGGATCATGAATCTATCTATCCTTTAGAAAACCAAGACCTTGCTGAAGCTATCGTTGAAAGTGGAGGTCTCTTATTGTCGGAGTATCGTATTGGTTTCAAAGTCAATCGTTATAGTCTTGTAGCTCGTGATCGCCTTCAGGCTGGATTGGCACAAGCTACACTAGTTGTTATGACTGGTGAGAATGGAGGCACTATGCATGCTGCCAAGGCCACACTTAAGGCAAATAAACCGTTGTTCGCCATAAAGTTTAAAGACGAAAAAACAAACCGACATGAGAAATGTTTAGGAAATGGATTATTGGTCAAGAATGGTGGTATGTATATCTCTGGAAGGGATAATATAGATGACATTTGTAGTGTCATTTTGAATCATAAACCTGTAGAATCAACTTTGTTCTAAATCATGAAGAGTATAATTTTTGATCTCGATTTAACTCTTGTCGACACTACGATATGTGAACAAGCTCGACACGAGAGAAACTGGCAGTTGGCTTATTCTCTGATACCACAGTGTAAACTTTATGATGGTATCACAGAGGTATTAGATATCATTCGAAAACATGGCATAAAAGCTAGTATAGTAAGTACTTCTCCTAGGTCATACGTTGAGAGAATTGTTTCTCACTT
>Ga0247609_10004682_pt1 | contig 13560 bp, 10 predicted proteins | sample 172DNAGHGlowgp2_FD_193487 | JGI IMG/M metagenome (GOLD analysis project Ga0247609, IMG submission 193487) | Sheep rumen microbial communities from Palmerston North, Manawatu-Wanganui, New Zealand - 1728 DNA GHGlow gp2 | ecosystem: Host-associated > Mammals > Digestive system > Stomach > Rumen ...
TGCTTTCCTTATGGCTGCAGCGGAAATGTCTAAATTTGCAGCGGATGAAGAGGAATTTACAAAATTAAGACTTACTAAAGTTGAGGCTGGTGAAGTTGATGAACTTATACTGTCTTTTAATGAAATGCCTAATCAACAAGAAGCTACTGATATTTCTAATTATGTTTTTGAGGGGTTTGATAATGATATAGATTATATTAATATAATTGATAAAAAAGTTATTATTACATTTAAACAACCGATTGATTATGGATGCTATAAAGTAAAAGTATTTAATATTCATACTGCTGATGGGGGAGAAATGGCTGAGAATCAAGAGAAAATGTTTGTTTATACTGTTCCTCTTACTCCTGTTAGTGGAACTCTCTTAGTTTCTGCTAATGGAGCTCAGGCTGGGAATCCTGTTGAGAATGTGTTGGATAATAACTTAAATACTAGATGGAGCATGGAAGGAGAAGGAAGTTGGGTGCTTGTTGATTTAGGAGATGTAGTTACGATTGAAGCTGTCGACATTGCTTTCTATAATGGAAATCAAAGAAAAGCATATTTCAATATTTTGGCTTCTGTGGATGGAAAATCTTTTCAGAATGTTCTTGTGAATCAGCAAAGTTCTGGAATTACTAATGAATTGGAAAGATATAAGTTTCAACCAAGAAATGCAAGATTTGTGAGAGTATTTTGTAATGGTACTTCTGCGGGGGTCTGGAACAGCATCACTGAAATTAGGGTTAGAGTTAGAGATAATTCAATAGATAAGATTGTACTACCCGAGTACGTTTGTTCTGATTTATTGTTGCCACAAAGCACTGAAGATGGGAACACTATAGTTTGGACATCATCTGATAAGAGTGTGCTTTCGGGTAAAGGATTTGCATCTCCAGGAGATGAGGATAAGATTGTTACTTTAACGGCTAATGTCGGCTCATCTAAAAGACAATTTGACGTGCTTGTTAAAGCTAGAAATATATGGGCAAATTTACAACTCTTATATAGATTTGAAAATCAGGATATTATAACTACAGGCGAACAATCTGTCATTAAAGACTATAGTGGGCATAATAGAGATGCTCTTTTAGAGGGAATAAATGGATGTATTAAAGATGGAATGCTTGATCTTACCTCCAATTCTCAATTCGATTTCGATAATAATGGATATCTTTTGTTGCCTGAGCATCTTCTTGATTCTATTAGATCTTATTCCATTGCTTTTATGGCTAAACCGGATGTGCTTGAAAGACAACCTCGATTCTATGATTTTGGAGCTAATGCTTCTAATAGTGTTTTCTTAAGAGCAAATCAGTTTGCGGCCGGATATAAATATAATGGTTCTACAACGGTACTTTCTTCTACTACGGCCAGCCAGTTAAACGAAGGTGAAGAATTTATGATTGCTGTTACTTTTGACGCAAGGACTTCGCTAACTAAAGTCTATGTGAATGGCGAGGTGGTTTCTGAAACTGATAAGATTGTGCATGAACCTTATGAGTTGACTAAAATTGCACCAGATACTAGGAATTATATTGGAAGAACTCAATGGTGGGACTCGAATGTTGCTGCTAATAATATTGATTATATAGGTACATTAGACGAGTTTCATATGTTTAACATTGCACTGACTCAAGAGGAAATTGTTTATCTTTTCGACAATTTATCTACTGATATAAATGATATTATGGATAATCATTCCTATACCATATCAGATAAGATATATGATTTGTCTGGAAGAAGAGTTTATAAAAACAATATAAAAAGTGGTATATATATTGTTAACGGGAAAAAGATTTGGATTAGATATTAAGATGCAATGAATTATTATGTTCTGTCTTATGAATTTAAGAATGGTGGTAAAGTGTGGTTAAATTGATAGCTTTTCATAAATGCTGGTGGCAATGACAATATCATTGTCACCATCTATTGTTTTGGCTTCTAATCTTTTGTCAGAGAGTTCTTTACATTCAAATTTGATGTCATGACGCTTTATCTCTTTCTCGGATTTTAGATTTCCACTAAAATAATCATCATATACTACTAAATCAAAATATATTTTGGAGTCTGTTGTGTTTTTAATTCGCAAATCACGATAGCCATAGGCTACGGTTGCGTCACTTCCCAAGGGACAAAAACGGGTCTCTTCTGTATATAAATCTTTTGAGTGGTTATAACGCTCTATAATTTCTAAACCTCCAAGTAAAGATAGATGATGGATTATTCCTGACGCTTGACACAATCCACCACCTCGTTCTAAATGTAAGACGCCGCCTCGTATTCCTCGAGAGCATGCGAAAGACTTATGATTGGGGTTACCTACACAACGCCAAAAAGAAAAGACCTCTCCTGGATATATTATATATTGACGAATGCGGGAAGAGGCTAAACGTAAATTATGCTTCTTTTCCTCTAACGTAGAAGAATGAGTGAATGGCTGAGATAATGTTATTGAAAATTGGTAAGTGGATATGTGACGTTTTTTACAAAATTTGGTTTTGCTTAATGTGTCTGAAAGGTTGCGTTTAAATAACTGTAATTGCAACTTAACCCATCTGGAGAATTTCATTGGAAGAATGATTGATTGTTATTACTTTGTTGTGTCAAAGTTACAAATAAATCTATTAACATCCAAACATTTCATTTATCTAATTGATTATATCGCTTTTTCAACTCGCTTATTTGGGAATTTCATTTTTTATTTGTTTATTTGCAAATAAATTCAGATTCAAAATTTTTTTTAAATTATTCTTTATAACATGGATAACACTAATGTAGATAATAAATACAAAAGAACTTGTCTATATGATAAACATGTCGCTCTTGGCGCACTTATTTCTCCATTTGCCGGATTTGAAATGCCTATTCAATATGTGGGTATTGTACCTGAACATAATGCGGTAAGAAATAATGTTGGAGTTTTTGACGTCTCACATATGGGGGAAGTGACTGTAAAAGGAAAGGATGCTGAGAAATTTGTTCAGCATATTTTTACAAACAATGTCGAGGGGGCTCCTGTTGGTAAAATTTTCTACGGAATGATGTGTTATGAACATGGAGGAACTGTAGACGATCTTCTTGTGTATAAAATGGAGGAAAACGAGTTCTTCCTCGTAATTAACGCTTCCAATATTGAAAAAGATTGGAAATGGATGAATGATAATGCTTATGGTTTTGATGTGAATCTCAACAACTGCTCTGATTTTTATGGACAACTTGCGGTACAAGGGCCTCAGGCTGAAGGTGTTATTAAGAAGATCCTTGATCTGGATGGTACTGATTTGGAATTTTATACCGTAAAAACTGTTGGTGATGTAATATTGTCAAGAACTGGATACACTGGTGAAGATGGATTCGAAATTTACGCTTCACAAGAGTATATTAGGAATGCATGGGATAAACTTATAGATGCTGGTGTACAGCCTTGTGGATTAGGATGTAGGGACACACTGAGATTTGAAGTGGGACTCCCACTTTACGGCGACGAACTCTCGGAAGATATTTCTCCCGTAATGGCTGGTTTATCTATGTTTGTCAAATTTGATAAACCGGAGTTTATTGGAAAGGATGAACTCTTGAAGCAAAAAACGGATGGGGTTAATCAGAAATTGGTGGGGATTGAATTAAACGATAAGGCTATACCAAGACATGGATATAATGTTCTCAAAGATGGTAATATAGTCGGTACGGTTACCACTGGATACCATACTATTTCCACTGATAAAAGTGTTTGCATGGCTCTGGTAAAGACCGAGTTTGCCAAGTTGGATACTATTCTTGATATTCAGATACGTAAGAAAACTTTCTCTGGGAAAGTTGTAAAAAAACGTTTCTATGACAAGCATTATAAGAAATAAATTATAATCATTATATTTTTACTTTTCAAATTATTGTTATGGCTAAAGTTATTGACGGACTTTACTACTCTGAGTCGCATGAATTTATAAGAGTAGATGGTGAGTTTGGGTTCATTGGTATTACCGACTTTGCACAAAAGGCGTTAGGGAATGTCGTTTATGTTGACATGCCTGAGGTGGACGATGAAGTGGAAGCTGGTGAAGATTTTGGGGCTGTGGAAAGTGTCAAGGCGGCAAGTGACCTTATTTCACCTGTTTCTGGTACTGTAGTGGAGGTTAACGAGGCTTTGGAAGATGCTCCGGAGATGATTAATCAGGACGCATTTGAAAATTGGATTATTAAAGTTAAAATTGCGGATTTAAGTGAACTTGATAACTTGATGAATGCAGAACAATATAAAGAGTTCTCTGAAAATTAACCTGATTATTACTAATTTCTTTTAGATATGTTCAAGTTTTTTCCTCATACTGATGATGATTTAAAGGAGATGTTGAACAATATTGGTGTCAATGATATTGATGGATTGTTCAGTAAGATTCCTGATAATATAAGATTTAGGAAGGATTATGATATTCCTTCCGAATTGTGTGAAATTGAAGTAAGGCAACTCTTTGAGAAACTTGGGAAACAAAACAAACAACTTACTTGTTTTGCTGGATTCGGTACTTATGATCATTATACTCCAGCGGTTATTCCTAATCTGTTGTCGAGATCGGAATTCCTTACTTCTTACACACCATACCAAGCGGAAATTTCACAAGGTACTCTACATTATATTTTTGAGTATCAGTCTATGATGGCTGAACTAACTGGCATGGATGTGGCTAATGCATCAATGTATGATGGAACTACGGCTGTGGCGGAAGCTATGATGATGACCGTGGCGGCGGCTAAGAAAGCGAATAAGGTTCTTGTGACTGAAGCAATGAATCCGAATACATTGGAAGTAGTAAAAACTTATGCCACACATAAAGGAATTGATTTGGATTATGTAAAGATGAATGATGGTGTCACAGACATTGATGATTTGAAGAATAAATTGCAGTCTGGAAATGTGGCGGGAGTTATTCTTCAGCAACCTAATGTCTTTGGAATTGTTGAGGATCTCTCTGGTGTGGCTGATCTGTGTCATGAGAATAAAGCCTTGTTTGTCATTGATTCTGTGGCTGCGGATTTAGCTGTTATTAAATCACCTGGAGAATGGGGGGCAGACATAGCTGTTGGGGATGGTCAAAGCCTTGGAATTCCTATGCAGTTTGGAGGACCTTATGTGGGTTACATGTGTTGCACTGAGAAACTTATTAGAAAAATGCCGGGGAGAATTGTTGGGATGACTAAAGACAATAGAGGACAAAGAGCGTTTGTCCTTACTCTCCAGGCGAGAGAACAGCATATAAGAAGGCAAAAGGCCACTTCTAATATTTGCTCTAATCAGTCGCTTATGGCACTATGGGTTACTGTATATATGGCTCTTATGGGAAAAAATGGACTCAAACAGGCTGCGGAACTTTCTTATGCTGGAGCTCATTATCTTTGTGACCAGTTGATAAATACAGGAAAATTTTCTCTGGTATACGACAAACCGTTCTTTAATGAATTTTATGTTAAATACAATGGTGATGTTGACCAATTATATCAGAAATTCATAGATAATGGATTTTTGGGGGGGATTAGATATAAAGACGGTATTATTTTAGCTGTTACTGAAAAGAGAACTAAAGAAGAAATTGATAACTTAATAAAAATTGCTGCATCATGAACAATAGACTATACGGTAACTTGATTTTAGAACTCTCTAAAGAGGGACGTAAAGGGTATAGCCTGCCAAAGAATCATTTTGCAGACTATAAAGTGCCCGATGATATTAAGAGAAATGATGAGTTGAATCTGCCTGAATGTGATGAGATGACGGTGGTAAGGCATTACACCAATTTGTCGGCTAATAACTTTGGAGTGGATAGCGGATTTTATCCTTTAGGCTCTTGTACTATGAAATACAACCCTAAAATCGATGAGGAAATTGCTGCATTGGACTCTTTCCAAAATCTGCATCCTATGCAACCTGTAGAAACGGTGAAAGGAGCGGAAATGATAGTTGATTTATTGGAAAAAGCTCTTGTTGAAATAACAGGGTTGGCTCATTTCACTTTCAAACCTTATGCTGGAGCTCATGGAGAATTAACTGGGTTGATGACGATTGACAACTACCATAGAAGCAGAAATGATTTTGAAAGAAAGAAGGTAATTGTGCCTGATTCTGCACATGGAACTAATCCTGCTTCGGCTGCTGTTTGTGGGCTTGAGGTGATTGAAGTCAAATCTAAATCGAACGGAACTGTTGATGTGGATGACTTAAAAAGGATTGTTGATGAGTTCGGAAACCAAATTGCAGCTATGATGATGACTAATCCGAACACTCTTGGATTGTTTGAAGTCAACATACCGATTATTTCTGATATCATACATAACTGCGGAGCACTTATGTATTACGATGGAGCTAATCTGAATCCCATGCTTGGAGTTTGCAGACCTGGGGATATGGGATTCGATGTCATGCATATCAATTTACACAAAACTTTTGCAACTCCTCATGGAGGTGGGGGACCTGGATCTGGACCGGTTGGGGTTAGAGAGGGATTGCAAGAATTCATGCCTTTTGTTAGTCCTTATCACGGAAATTTCTCTGTTATGATGAAAGCGTTTGCGTACATCTCATCATTAGGTAATGAAAATATTGGAATGGTCGGACCTTTGGCAACATTAAATGCTAATTACATAAAAGAACAACTGAAGGATGTTTACGAACTGCCTATCGATGAGATTTGTTGCCATGAATTTGTTTTTGATGGACTGAAAGATAAATCCACTGGAGTTACCACTATGGACGTGGCTAAAAGACTGCTTGACTATGGCTATCATGCTCCTACAATCTATTTCCCGCTTTTATTCCATGAATCTCTCATGATTGAACCTACTGAGAACGAATCTAAAGAAACAATTGACCAATTCGTCAATGTAATGAGGATTATTGCTCAAGAGGCTAAAGATAATCCTGATATTGTTAAACAAGCGCCACATAACACTCCTATTGGAAGAGTGGATGATGTTATGGCGGCAAAACACCCTATAGTTACATTCAAACAATTAAATAATGATAACAACTGATCTTATTATCATCGGAGCTGGTCCTGCTGGATACAAAGCGGCTGAATATGCGGCTAAAAATAATTTGAAGGTAATTGTTTTTGAAGCCAATAAACTTGGTGGCACGTGTTTGAATGTTGGATGTATTCCCACTAAAGCTTTTGCGAAGAATGCACAAATCCTCGATGACTTGAAGAAAGCGAATGTCTTTGGCATTGACAACCTGCATTATGACTTTAATTTCAACAAAGTGCTTGAACGTAAACATCAAGTTGTTGAATCATTGAGAGATGGCATTAAATCTTTACTAAATCACCCGAACATTTCTGTTATTAATTCTATTGCGGAATTTAAAGATGAATATTCTGTCATCGCTGAGGGACAAGTGTATAAAGCTGAGCATATTATAATTGCCACAGGGTCTCAAAATAAGATGTTGCCATCGTCTATGATTAATTCCTCTAGGGTGGTGGATTCAACATCTTTGCTTGACTTAACTGAACTGCCTGATTCTATGTGTATTATTGGAGCAGGAGTCATTGGCATGGAGTTCGCTTCAATTTTCAACAGTTTTGGAGTGGAGGTTACTGTTGTGGAGTTTTTGAAAGAATGTCTTCCGGCAATTGATTCTGATATTGCTAAAAGATTGAGGAAATCTCTGGAAAAACGGGGCGTGAAGTTCAATATGCAATGCGCTGTTAAAGCGATTGAGGATAACAGAGTCGATTTTGAAAATAAGAAAGGGGTGTTGGAATCAGTCTGTGCTGATAAGATATTGGTGGCCGTGGGAAGAAAGCCAGTAACGGATGGATTAAAATTAGATAGTTTAATGTTCAACTTATTAATGGGGCTATCCCTGTTGAAAATAACTCTTTTAGAGTTATCAATAAACAGGGAGGTGTAGTTAAGTCTGTTTTTGCTGTTGGAGATGTTAATGCATTACAGATGCTTGCTCATGCGGCTGAAATGCAAGCTATACACGCAGTAAATGTGATATTGGGAAAAGACGACAGCATAAACCTTAATGTTATGCCTGCGGCTGTATTTACGAATCCTGAAGCTGCAGCTGTTGGATTCTCTGAAGATGAGTGTAAAGCTAAAGGTGTGCAGTTTGTCTGTAGAAAAGCATTTTGGAGGGCTAACGGAAAAGCCTTGGCAATGGACGAAACGGAAGGAATGCTCAAACTAATGGCTGATCAAGAAGGACATATCATTGGTTGCCACGCTTTTGGAGCACATGCTGCAGACATCATTCAGGAAGTTAGTGTACTTATGTGTAAACAAGCTCTTTTACATGATATTGCAGATATGGTTCATATACATCCCACTTTATCTGAAATAATTAGAGATGCTGTGGGATAATTTATCAACCAACCTTTTTCCATTTACGCAATTCACTCTTTTTCCATCGGTCCATCCAAGGTATATATATGTTTCCTGTATTGCGGTTTATCTTTACTGGCAGCCAAATGTAACGGCTATTAGATAAGTCTTTCTTGTTCCACATGTCAAAACAAGCAATAAAATGACCGCGTTTTGCATTTACTGGTATTATGTAGGTACTCTGACCATAAAAGGTCTTGTCTGATTCATTGCCAACACATGGATTGCCCAAAACGGTCCATTCTCCCATTATATCATCGGCTACAGCTAATTCTGCTTCGTTCGGATCCCATCCAGTACAACCGGATGAAAGCATATAATAACGCCCATTATATTTGAATACTGCTGGAGCCTCACGGGACATACCTACAAATCTGCGAACAAACACGCCGTCTGGACGAAGATAGTCTTCTGTCAAACGATTGATATGAATTGTTTGATTGTTTTCTGAAGAACATATCTGATAACATATACTGTCTTCATCCACAAAGAGGGTTTGGTCACGGCTCATACTGTTGTTTGGACGGAAAGAACCGAGATAACTGAATGGACCGGTTGGACTATCACTTACAGCTACACCGGCACAGGCTTTGCTGTAATCGGCACTCTCTGCATGAAACCACATAACAAACTTTTGTGTACGTGCGTTATATACAACCTTGGGGCGTTCAATCACTTTAGATGGATGCAAGTCGCTTTGTGGATTATTCATGTCCGGCTTTAATACTACTCCTTCAAATTTCCAATTTAATAAATCGCGGGAACTATAACAACTTACACCTCCTGCTTCTGTGCGGTAACATTCCCATGTGGCCCACGAAGGTAGAGTCGTCTCTCCTGTTTTGTATTCACCATACCAGTAGTAAGTCCTTCCGTGTTTTAGTATACCGCCACCATGAGCGTTGATGGCATTGCCGTCTGTGTCGTACCAAACCTGTTTAGGAGTATAGAAGAATGTGCGATGGGGATTAACGGATTGGCTAAACAGGTTATTATTTGATAAAAGAAATATCAGTAGGAATATTGCATTTTTGAATTTCATATTATAGGAATTTTGAATATGTATAATTGTGAAATATTGTCTGATTATCCTTTATTTTCTATCAGTGTTGGATATATTTTATTGTTCGATTACCTTGTTTTAGGATATAGATTCCTGAAGAGATCGATTTAAGTTGATTCAATGAATCGAAACTTCCTATAAATATACCATTCAAACTATATACCTTTATTACATCAGAATTTGGAGTTGACTCTAATTCATTGATATATGTTGATATTGGTAAATTTACTTCAATCTTGTTGCTCCAATCGGAAACTAAAGTGCCATCTGCTGATTTCACTCGATACCAATACTTTGATTCACTTAATCCATCAAACGTATATGAGGTGGATGTCAAGCCTTTATATATAGTTGAGTTTATTATAGAACCTTCTATTGATGTTAACCCTGAGGATAGTATGGATTCTATGTCTGATGTTTGAGCCGAACCATCCAATATTGCTATCTCATATATAAAAGCCCTGGTACTGCTTGCGGTTGTTGATATGGTTATTCGGTATTCTTCACTTGAATTAACATTAAATGATACGCTTGTAGAATTACTGTCTGTTTGTATGTTCTTGACAACATTTCCGCATTGAACATTAAAATCGCATGTGGATGAATATGGACTACATTTCAAATAAATTGTCAGTTTGCCGGATTTTATTCCTTTTATTAACGGGGTGGTAATACTCCCGATAGTATTGGATTTGCCTAATTTCACTGATGCGTTTCCACGAGAAACCACTTGACTACCTGTCCAATTGGGATCTTTTGTATAATTGCCGAGGGTTTCGCTCAAATCTTGATTTATAGGCAGCTGGACCAGACCTTCAAAGTCTTCGTCAAGTATGAGAGATGCCTTCGACACTTGCTCTTCTTGAAGTTCAAGGATATAGCTTGTTGCTGATGATACCGGTTCCCAATTGGCTGTGAAACCTGTGCTATGGATGTCGCTGGCTGAAGTAGCAATGGGTATCTCTAATTGCTCACCACCGTTAAATGTGAATGATATTAAGCCGTTGACCTCTTTAATGTCTGTTATGGGCTTGCTCATCAAATTAGAACCATTTGTATTCTTGTTGAATAGACTTGCAGATGGAATGCTGGTGTCTGTTAATGAGTTGTTGGTGGATGAAGGATATGGGTCACCGGAGATATTAGAGCCACTATATTTGTTATCACATGCAAAAATTGTACAACGTTCATGGTCCTTTGTGTTGTTTACTACATTGTCATACCATGCATCTTCATCATAATCAATATGTTGGATTAAAAGACCATGACCTCCGGAATATGTGTTCCAGGATGTCTTTTGTATGTTAGTTAACACATAATATTCATTCCGGTTACCGTCATTGTATATGATGTAGCCTTGAGGACTGTCTGTGATTGACGGCATGGAGCTCACTTCACATCCATTGTTTAATTCTATCAGGTCTATCCAGCCGGAATACCAGCGTTCGTATGCGGTATAACCACATGGAACATTGCCTTCATAACCACTCGGACCATTGTAACACCCGTAATCCATGACTGACCAACTGTCCATACCAAAATTATCACCGGCGGTATCGTAAAAATCTGGTATACCTAAACAATGGGAAAACTCATGACAGGCTGTACCTATTCCATCTATTTCACTGCCACTGGTGCCTGTTAATTCATTACTGCAAGCATATGTGTCTATGGTAGTACCGTCTAAGGTGAGAGGACCATTACCATCGCCATACTCTTTACCCGCTGATAATGACCATTCGTGAGGCCAGATGGTGTTAGATGGGGCACGCGAAGCCTCACCATAACCGGCATATATTACATACACTTGATCCACTTCTCCGTCACCATCCCAATCATAGTCCGAATAATTTACATCAGGATCTGCTAGTGTACATGCTTCGGCTACCATTTCGGCTGGATGTTTGTCATCGCCTTGGGAATCGTTCTCGCCATAATAAGACAGATTCTTACTCAAAGGGTAGGGACCAACAACATCAAAATCTATTATTAATTGACCGTAACTTTGATCGATGAAATAATCGCGTACGGAACCTATATGTTTGTTTTTATTATAGCCTTTTTGATTAAATTGGTTATAGAAGTCTGTATGAGCAGTTGGGGATTTCATCTCACGGTCTTTATAGTTCACAAGGATTACCAATCCTTTTTTAGTGTTGGTAGTTGAAATTGATTGTGAACGCTTTCGGCTTGAAATAAACTGTTTGCGATATTTGGTAGAACGGGCATGACGATTGGAGTTGCGAATACTGGAACGTAATGACCAGATGGAACGAATAGAGGACTTTATATTTGCAGATGAAAAATTGATGTATGATGATTCTGTGAAATCACGCATAGATGGGTCATGGGCAAGTATGCCAGATGAAACTATGCTATTGTTTTCAATTTTACCATAATAGAAATTGCCATCTGCGCCTTGTGACAAAGGCGTGCCGTCTATACTACTAAAATAATGGAAAGATTCATCGCCACATAGCAAAACTGTTAATATACTTCCGTCTTTTTGACGGACACTTTCTGCAACTCGTTTGGCTGGAACTGCATATAGGGTAACGGAGGTTATTAAATAGCAGAATAATATAATTAACTTTTTCATGGTTATCTGTCTTATAAAATAATGATTTAATATGTAATTGGCAACATCTATTAACTTAAGTTGTTGCATTTAAATAATGAAATATGCTCAAAATTTGTCTATTCAAAAGCGCTCATGTTGGCTGAGTCTCTGACTGCCTTTATCTGATTCTTTGTAATTGTGGCTGTTGTTATGTTTAGTATATGTTCAATTCTACGAACATTTAAGGTCTCCACTTTGTTGTCAAGCATTCGATATGTACCGTCTCCTGGAACTAAGATTACAACTCCCTTCTGAGTACCTGATAATTTCGCCTCTTTCATACTGCGGATTGGCTTGATACCTCGCCTTATTAAAGCGCGGCTACATAATTGATAGTCTATGCTGTCTTCGTCGCCTTGAATAATAACTTCGCGGGCGGTCTTATATCTTAAGTAGAAAGAGCATGTCTCTTTGTCAAAATATACGCCTTTTGTTACGAAATGTTTGTCAATATAACCTTCGCGGCATAAATCTTCGGGTATGCCGCTTACCAAACCTTCATCACTATCCATAATCCAGATTTTGTCTGCTATCTCTAAGGCGGTTTCTATGTCATGAGTCGACATCAATACTGATTTGTTCTTTGATTTTGATAAACGATGAAGGGTCATCATCATTGCAACCTTGCTTGGATAATCCAAATATGAAGTTGGCTCGTCAAGTAATATTACAGGTGTCTGCTGGGCTATCGATTTGGCTATCATGACCTTTTGACGTTCACCGTCACTTAACTGACCCATCTGGCGGTCTTTCAAGTCTGATATTCCAACCCATTGCATACAACGCTCTATGATAGAATGGTCACTCTCCTTTAGATGACCCCAAAAACCAGTGTAGGGACTGCGACCCATTGATACAACATCGTAGGCATTCATGTTATTTAACTTGGTGTTGTCGGTCAATACTACACTGACAACACGAGCCAATTCTTTGGGATTATAATTGTTTAATAGTATATTTTGAGCTATTACTTCTCCGTGAATCGCTGGCTGAAAACCTGCCAATGTTTTCAATAAGGTGGATTTACCACAGCCATTGGGACCAAGAAGACACACAAATTCTCCTTCATGAAGCTCACCGTTTAAATGGGCGCCTATGATTTTTTCTTCTTTCTTGGTACTGTAACCAGTGGATAAGTCGCGGATCTCTATGATTGTTTTTGATTCCATTGCAAAATATTATGTTTAAATTGCAAATTTAAATATAAATATTTAATTTATGAAATTTACCTGATAATATAATTGTTATTTTACAACTAATTGAATATTACTACATATGTGTAATAACATACTGCCATTGTAGTAAGTGTTAATCCTTCTGAACGAGTTATATAGTCTTTTTTCTTACCTAAGACACCAAATAAATACATCATAATTGAAGATACAACTAACAACATGATGTTAAAATGTTTTACAGTACCTAATTCTAGTGGATGTATCATTGAAGACAATCCTAATATCAGGAATATGTTAAAGATGTTGCTGCCAATAACATTGCCTAATGCCAT
>Ga0247609_10004684_pt1 | contig 13553 bp, 13 predicted proteins | sample 172DNAGHGlowgp2_FD_193487 | JGI IMG/M metagenome (GOLD analysis project Ga0247609, IMG submission 193487) | Sheep rumen microbial communities from Palmerston North, Manawatu-Wanganui, New Zealand - 1728 DNA GHGlow gp2 | ecosystem: Host-associated > Mammals > Digestive system > Stomach > Rumen ...
ATCTTGAGCCGATAAATATTGAACAGTGTCATATAGATTTTGTATGCTTAACCCATTACCAAATAATGTACCCATTGGTAAAACTGCTAAATTTTTTACACTAAGATTATTAAATAGACCCTTAGAGTAATCATCTTTTTCGTTAATGTAAAGTTTACCAATAATTACTGGTATGTTTAATTTAGCGTCCTCAAATGCTACATAAACACAATCGCCAGTATTTAATCCACCAAAAATTCCTGGGGCATGACAGCAAAGAGCATCATATATTACTTCAGTACCAGTAGTATCCTCAAATAAAGGTATACGAACTTTATATACATTACTACCTTCTTCAGGTATACTAACAATTAATGCCTTTGTAAACATTTTGCCTCCTACCAGCCACTAGAGCCCCCGGCGCCGGAGCCACCTCCAGCTATTCCACCACCAGTACTGATTACTGGTTTTTCTTTTGTTGTAAATGTAGTACCCTCACCAGCAACCCTAATAAGAGAAAGAGTTGTGTGATAACCACTCATTCCAATTTCATCATCTTCTCCAGTAATTAAATAATAACCAGAAGTTAAATGTTTATTACCATAGAATCACACATTAATTTTAACATAATTCATTAAAATAGCTGGTCGTAATAAACCTCTAATTTTTATAGTAGCTTCAATTGGAAATTCTGTAACCTTTGTCCATCAAGTTTTATCATTTTCTTCTAGATCAAATTGACCATTTGTTAACTGCGGGTTATAAATATATTCTAATTCACCCTTTGAATTTAATCTTTTTACATAGTCTGTTGACGATGCTTCTTTATTATAATCATAAAATATAGACCAGTTATTATCTGTTTTTATTGAAAAATCTTCAACAATATTTGCTGTTGGGTAACCAATATCTATAACATATGAGCATAAACTTTGGAGTGATGCTTCATTATTTTGAATCTTTCTAACTTCAAAATAAGGACCACCATGTGAACCAGTAGTATCATCATAAGTAGCTAAAGCATAAATATTACTTTGAGTTACAGAGTCTTTACTCATACCATTAGGTACCATATATGAAACTAATGTTGAAATATAATCCATTACAGATTTATTTGTTATGGTTGGTATATTAACAATTTGATCATCGCCAGCAATAAAATTATATGGGTCCTTATTTTTCATACCATAGAAAATTTCTGTAAGTTTATATTTTTTATTATTTATAATTTCTGCAATTAATTTACTTGGTTTAGCTGTTGTTGCATTTCAAGTATATTGAGAGGCTAAACTTACAGCTGTATCACCAATTGCTGTAACATTATAAGTTATTTTTGCACTATTTATATCGAGAGATTGAGTTACTTTAGTAATCAATGCTTCCTCATTTGCATAAACATCTTCAGGAAGCATTGAATCTCCATAGGTAAATTTTATTTTTCTTGTACCAGATACCCTACTAAAAATTTTTTCAAAGAAATTTGGGTCATCATCTTTAGTAATTGGATAAATAAAAGTAAGATTATAAGTATTTACCGTACCATTTATCTTTTTTATATTGAGTGACTGAATATAATTAGGAAATTTAGCTGATATATTTCTTCATATACCATTTTTACCCATAGCTTTTTGCTTTTCTTCATATACTCCAAAAGAGTACCCACCAATATCAACTTTAATGAACGGGGCAGATACTCTTACGGTATCAGAAAGTAATGAGCCTTGATAATTTTTTGTATTCATTATTCTAATCTTATGTCCTTATAAGCTGGTATATAAAGAAAATTATAATTTTCTCATAAGTTTATAAATGGGTCTTTAATACCATTTGCATCAGCTAAAATTCAATATAAATCTGGCCTACCATAATAATAAAAAGATAATTTATCTAAAGTATCTGTTTGTTTTATTTCATGAATTGAATATTCAAATTCTCCAACTATTCTTTTCGCTATCCCTCTAACATATTTCTGATCATCAGTATTATAATAATATGGTACAGTATTATACCTAGATGTATAATCATACGCGGCAATAGTTTTATTTATTAACATATTTATCAACTCCTACCTGCACCAGAACCTGAGCTTGAACCTCCATAACTCTTAGATAGCGGAGAAGAATCCATTCCCCAATCTTCAGTTATACCAAAGCCTTGACCTGAAAAATATCTATCTGTGCTATGCGCCATAGTAGAAGGTCTATATCCATAAATACCAAATCCTTGACCAGAATATAATCAATCATAATTCATTTTATTTATTGAATTATCTTCTTCATATTTTAAACCTACTAGTTTTTTAGTATTTTGAGAATTATCCAAAATATATAAACTATTATGATCTGGCACTTTTTTCTGAGGTATATTTATACTATTAACAGTAGTACTATTTGTGGTACTAGTTACATTTGTTGTAAATTCTTGTTTTGAATATGCAGTTGAATCACTATCATCTGTATATATACCTCGTTTAAATGTTGAAGTTACACCTCTAAACCCGCCAACCATAGCAACAGTTGGTGCATCATATGGATCAACTTCAGTTACTGTTATTGTTACTTGTACTCAAGCATATTTTCCATTATCTAAAATTGGTTTTTTATAAGTAACACTAACTCCAGAAGATACAACTCCTCTAATAAAAATATCATTTCCCATTCTAATTGCTACTTGTGGTGGGTCGACAGCCTTTGAACCAGTTTTATAAACATTATATCTAGGCAAAGCGCATGCTTGTAAATAATTTAATAAAATATCAACATAATCTTTGTTTTGAATATCTTCAGCTATATCATCTTTTAAATCACTAATATCTTTATTAAGATCTTCCATTATATCTCTATGCAAATCAAATGTAAATTGAATTGATCTAGGCCCGCTATTAGAATAACTCTGAACTGGAGCAGATCTCGCTAATGCATTTGTTGGTACAAAATTAGATGGCATATTATCAGAAATAGAATCAGGCATACTTGGTAAAATACAAAATTTATTAAGATGATATAAATAGATATAATTTTCAAGCAAATAAATAGTATCTTCCTTCGATTGTTTATTGGCCATACTAACACCTACCTTATATATTTATCATTTGTACCAGTAGCCCAGAATAATGATTCGACATCTTTATCCATATACATTAATAAATCATTTTTAATATCTATTAATTGTTTTTGCGTTGGTTCTAATACTTTAACAGTACCATCAGAATCAGTTTTAGTAATGGTCATAGTCTTTTGAGCTATATATGGTATGGGCTCTGGGTCATTATATCTGCTAATCATTGATTTTTTAGAAATATTATAAATTTCTTTATTCATATTTCTATCTCACTCACCATATAAAATTTTTGGTACGGCATTTCTTAAATATTTTAAGTATTCTTGTACTCTTTTAATATTATCATCAAGCTCATCGAGATTTGTGACAGCTGTGTCTAATAAATATTCAATAAGTCTATCTGCAAATGGGTGCTTTTGTTCATCATTAACCTTAAATAATGATAAAATAGTTGGATAATTTATATTATAATAACCACTTTCATTATCATTTATATCTAACCACGTTTCGTCTCCTATATTCATGGTAGTAGTTATTGCACCACCAACTTCATCATTATAATAGTAATCTCCTTCTAATACAGTAATTGAAGTTTTATTACTATTCGGAAGTTTAATTATTAATTTTAAATTATCTTTAAATCCTAATAATCCTGTGGCATCAAAATCTTTAAGATTTATATAAGTAACTGGCTTATTGATTAAACACGAATTTAACGTTATCTTAGTATTAGAATATAAATTTTTTAATAGATTTTTAAAATTTGTATTTTCATCATCAGCCTCAATAAGTACTGAATTTCAAAGTATACAATATAATTCAACTGGTGTTGTTGAATCTAATCCTATAGTATATGTTTGTCCAAATTTAACAGGTATTGCATAATAATTATAATTATTATCTCAATTTTCATAACCAAAAATATTATCTCTTATCTTTGGCTGTTTACAAAGAATTGCTCTATTTGAAAAACAATTATAAAGACCCATTAAATTTATCTTTTTATAATCTCTAATAAATCTTAAATATTCACCTAAATATTCATGTATATCTGAACTATAAAAAGATGTAGTAATATACATATTTCGAGTTAAATTTAATACAGGTCTATTATAATAATAGCTTGTAAGATTTCTAAGGTGTCCATTTTCATACCTGCATATATTTAAATCTTTTATATATAACTGTCCTTCATATAATTTCATACCATCTACAGCTACAGGAATATTTGGTAAATTAAATTCTTTTAGGAGCTCTTTAATAAATCCAAGCTCTAAAAATGAATCTTCAAACTTGTATTTCATAGGTGCCTCCTATTATGGTCTTGAAGTACCACTTCAATCTCCTCAAGTATTTTCTAATCCTAATGATCCAATATCAATTAACTGTCTTGTACCTCCTGCGAATACATTTTCGAGGAGCATTAAAATATTTTCAGTACTTACAGCAGTAAGAGTTATCATATCGGTTATATATTGTGTTGTTTTTGCATCACCAATTAAAACTTCATTACCTGCTTCAACTAATCTTGTAGCCGTTGTAAATGTTGTTGTTGGAAAATCATCAGCTAACAAATTATACAAATCATCTAAAGTATGTGCTTTTTCAAAATCATCTTCCGAGCCCTCAATTGTAATTTCATTATTTGGATTATACTGACCAGGTTCTCCTCCAGTAGTACCTGTAAATGATCCTGAAGGGCCACCAATTATTTCATAAATAGAGCCTCTAGTATCTAAGTGAGGACCTCCAGCTAATCCACCAACTAAATCAAATGCATCTTCTAAAGAGCCACCGATACCTTGTAAAATAGCTGATACAATATCATTAGCTATATCTCCGAAATTAACGCTCTTATCAAATGGGTTAAGAGCCTTAAGTGTTTTAAAACTAAATAATGATTTAAAAGCATTACTAACTGCATCAGCAGCACTTCCAGCACCTTCACCCATTTGGCCAGCCATAGCGGTTAACATATTAATTGTTGGCTTTAACTCCGTTATTGCACCAAATAAACCAGATACATCAACACCAAGAAGATTAACATCAGTATCTTTTAATAAATTAGCAACACCACTCATAATAGTATTTGTTAATCTATAATTAGCATAATTAGTATTTAAAGCAGCACCACTGACTAAATTACTTAAGAATAAATCTTGTTGAATTGAATCACCGGTTGATTTCATTACATTGGTAAAAAATTGAGATATACTACTATTAACATCATTAACTCTAATTGCTTCTAATTCCATGTTTTGTGCTGCTTTAATATCAGATACGCTAACTCCAAAGATTTTTGCAATGGCATTCATAGCAATATTTGATCCACCACCAATATCTGCCATACCAGAAATATATGAAAATAGTGACGTCATTAATTGCTCTGATTTTTCTTGGTCTAACCCACCAGTAAGTAAATCAGCATAGCTTAATCCTGCTCTAGAAGCGGCCATAATCATTAGGTTCTGCATACCCTCATTTAACCCAGAGAAGTCACCAGAACCAATTTTTCCCAATGCATCAGCAATATTTGTTGCAGTATTAGTATAACCACCTGATGATGCAAATGATCCTAAATAAGTTTGAATTGTTTTTTCAGTAGACATAGCTACCTGAGCGCTTACAAGTGATTGCATTTCAAATAGTGCATCACTCACTTGACTAAAACCCTGTTTTATATATTGGCTATTGTCATAATTTTGTTCTAAGAAAGTTTTTAAGCCTGCCATCTGAGCTAAACGTGCCTCAGATAAATCAGCCCTATATAAATCTATTAAATTATTAAATTTTTCATTTTGTAAATCTATATCTATACCAACTTGCTCAGCCGTTGTTTGTAAAAATGCTCTTTGAGCAACGTTGAGAGTAATTCCTTGAGAAACTAATTTATTTAAATTATTATAAACCTCATTTTGTTTAATAAATGTATTTGTCGATAAAACACTTAAAGCATTTTTTATGCTATCATATGATACACTCGAATCAATTAAGCCAAATGTTAATTTTTGCTGAGTTTCAGTGTAATTCTTCATTAGGCGCTCATATTCACTCAATAAATTGCCAGTAGCTTTCCTAGCCATTGATATTAAATTTTCGCCTACCTGCTGAACAGTACTCTTTGTTTCAGCATTTATTGTATCAGCTGTTTGTTTACGTGATTTATTTTCTTCTTCGACTGCATCTCTATTTGCTTTATTTATATCTTTTGCGGTCTTTTTCTTTGAATCATTTATATTTTTATTTGATTCTTCTTGTGAATCTATTATTGATGCATTTGTTTTTTCAAGCGCAGCTGCAATTCTATCAATAGCTGCAGCCATTGTTTCCATCTGTTCTTTTAAATTAAAATCAGCTGCAGTAATTTGGGCCATAATTTACCTCCCTTGTTTTAATTGCTCCATTTGTTCTTCACGCATTTTCTTAGCTTGATCGAACTCTTCTTTAATAAATTCTAATAAATAGTGTCTCTCAGTTGGAGTTATATTCATTAAATCAGTATAAGATGTATTCGTATTTTTTGTAATTATATAAGCTTCTTTTACAAGTTCCTTATAAAGTGTTGGCCCATAGGGCTTCCCATCTTTAGTAGGTAGGTGTAAAAAATTCAGAAGTAAATCGAAAGGATGCTTGACTAGCTACCCCACATTCATTACATGTAAAATCAATCATTGGATCGATACTTACACAGTCTGATAATTTACTAGCTTTCTGAATTAAAAAATTAATGTCGAACATAGGTAAATTTTTAATATATTCTTGTAATTGTAAACGACCCATCTTTCGACCGTTAACTTCATCAATTACATTCTGTAAAGTTAAAAGCATACCTGGATCTCCCTTAAGATCTGGGAATTGCTTTTTCATTTCTTTTCTTTCCTTTGCAATATTATCCAACATTCTTGGTGTCTGGAATTTGATCTTAATAACATCATTAGAACGAGGGAGAGTAACCTCCATTAATTCTTCATAATTATCCTTCAATTCAATTACTTTAAGATCATCTAAATTTATAGTAAGATCATTCCTGGCTCCACATTTTGGACAAATCACACTTAATTTATAATCGGGCCCGTAAGTAACAATTCTTAACTTGTGAAGTAAAAACTGATAATCACCTAAGCACATATCATAAGAAGAAATTGGTAACTTAGTTTCAAGGCAATCATCAATTACTTCTGACATCGGACGATAAGCTTCTTCAGAAACCTGGAGTCTTCTCATTTCTTCAGCCAAAGTCATACTTCTAATTGTTACTGTGGGATCAAAAGGTGTCTTATAAATTAAACCCTTAGATGGTAATGTATAGCTTTCAACAATAGTAGATTTCATATAACAAACTCCTCCTAAATATACTATACAATTAAAAAAGGGTAGCTTTTAGGCTACCCTTAATCTTTTAGCTTTAGAGTGGAAGCATTTCTTCATCAGGCATATGAGGGATAGCTTTATCAAATGAAATTGTTGCTGTAACTTGTCTAGCACTATTACCATTAGTTGAATCAAATGCATCCTCCTGAATGTTAACGATCCAACAACCTCTAAGCTCCCAGTATCGAACAAGTTTATTGTCTGAAGTATATTCTAGTAAATGACAATTCTTTTTATATCCAGTTGTTGCTTGGCGATATACAACATCTCTGTTTATATCATATTGCTGAGCTTGCCAGGCATATAATACAGATTTACCATCAGCATTAATATAATCGTAAATTCTTAAAGTGCCATCACTGAATTCTGGTACACCGGCAAAATGTACTCTACTATTACCTCTATTAATTGTAACTTTCTGCTGAGAAAAATTAGGAATAGATACTGAATTAGCTGAAAAATCAAGAATTTCTTGACCATTAGTAATATATTCGTCTTTTGATCCAGCACGAAGCATTCTATCTATGCCATAGACAATAAGTCTGAAGTTATTAGAAACAGCGGGCTGATACATTGCAGGGTTATCAGCTAAGTGATATGTTCCAAATCCTCTATCATCAATTAAATTAATTGCCATAGTTTATTAACCCTCCAATTCTTCTTTAACTTCTATTTCAGCGTCGGTCATACTAATTATAACTTCAAATGATTCAACAGCTTCAATAGGTCTAATTGTAAGTCTAGCTTTAATTTGACCTAATTTATCTGGGCGTAATTTGTACCACTTATACCATCTTAAACCTCTACCTGAAACCATTTGATCTAATAAATCATTAACTTTTTGTTTAAATGATAACCAAACAATGTCATCATTAGGTTCAAACATATGTTGAATAGATGAATTAAATGCCTGCTTATGAATAAATGCAAGTAATATTCTAACATTTAAGAAATTTTTAAATGCAATTACTGATTCACTTAGTGCATCATAGCATGTTCTATTACCAAAAATAACCTTACCATAATTAGAACCTAAATCAACAATAGGGTTAATCTTAAATGATAATCTGTCGTCATCAGCTCTAAGATCCATATCTCCTTGCCACAGATGAATATATGATTCACGAATCTTATAATCAAGAGAAACAATATTAGGAATTATGCCTCTATTAACACCGGCTGCTGCTAACCAAGGTTTATTATTTTTAATTGAATTGGCATATGCCATTAAGTAACCATAAGAGCCAGGCATATGCATAGCATTTATACCACTATATGAATTATAATGGCCTCAAGGATATACCATATTAACTCTCTCACCAGTAGAGATAGAAAGATTTAAACCCTCTTCTGTTTTTATCTTTGAAGAAATATATTCTGGTGTATCATCAAATGGTAAATCATATAAATATAATAAATCGAGTCTATCTCCCAATAATGGCGCAATAACAGGGTATAATTTACCACTATCTTCCTTATGATTTTCAAATCCACAAGTAGTAATAAATGTAATTGGGAAATTAACCTTATCTGATAATTCTAATACAGGTGAACCATCTTCAAGTGTTTTACTTGAAAGTTCTTTTATTGCTGCACCTATAGCATTTTTATTATCATTAGAAGTATATAATGTATATAATTCTTGTGCGATTGCTAGAGTAATATTGTTACCTTCTGAATCTGTAACTCCACCCCAATAAGAATTTTCAAAATCACTTGGATCGGTAGGTACAATTGGCACATTTTCTGGTCTATTTAAAAAGTCATATAAAATCATATCTTCAAAACCAGAAACTTTATTTAATTGTGATAAGTACTTATCTAACGGTACATACATTACTGGTAGCCCATTTATAAGACAATCATATGCAGTAATATAAGCCCTATCAGAAATAATATTTGCACCTGAAGTAGATTTATTACCACTTAATATGCGAATATCAGAAATAAAATCTCTTACTGAAGTATAAAGTTTATAGTCATATGTTTCTACTGAACCTGATGCATTAGGGTCATAAGTACTATTAAAGTGATAATCAAGCCCAAAGATAAGTACAACATTTTCTATAGTATCAAAACTTACTAATGGTGTAACATCTTCTTCTACTATGTTAATATAAGGCATAAAGTTTCCTCCCTTATTTATCTATTACTTCTTCTATTTTATTAGAAATATCATTATAAATATAAATATGATTTTCATCATACATATCATAATTATATAGTACAGGAATACTAAATAGATATGCATCATTTATATCAAAATTTAATGATATTCTACAATATTGATCTGGAGCTAATCTACCGCTTTGACCTGAATTATCAGTGATTCTATTATTCAATTTAATAGTTGATCTATGCGGAATATTAGCATCTTGATATGGTATATTTATATCAACTGAAGGATAATTTATTAGATTAAATGCAAAGTTTCTTGCATACTCATCAGCTTCAGCAAAATATCTTGTATATATGTTAAGCTCATAACTTAACCTGATAGGAATAGCATTAAGAATAGCTGACTTATTTTCAGTTGCTGCAACATGACTACCATCATATGAAAGTGCTTGTTTATTAGGATTTATAATTTCACAGTAATTATCTCTTGATAAGACAATTGAAGGAAGTTTCATTGGTTTATCTTTATCTCTGTCAGAATTTATTGCGAAGAACTGACGAGCATCAGAAGGACCAACAATATTCATTTTAGGATCTATTACTCAATTCTTAATCTTGTTAAGAAGAGCTTCATCATAATAACGAACTGCCATTATTTAAGACCTTTCTGAAGAGTAGCTTTTGCTTTAGGATTTTTATTAGCAATAGTAATAGCATTCTTAATAATTTCTTCATCAGAATCTGAATCATTTGATTTAATGGCACTTACTTGTGAAACTTTATTTGAAGCAATTGCTTTCATTAATTCATCATGTTTACTACGATCATTATTTTTAATAGCAGAAACATCAATTTTTATAGCCGATTCTATATCTTTATAGTTGTTTAATTTATAAAGACTTGGTTGATATACGACAGATTGAGGATTATCTATTAATGTGTTAGCATCATCTTTTAAATCAAGAATTGTATTATATACGGTGGCAAATTTTGAAAATGTTTTAGGGTCAACTTTATTTTTAAAAGTTGAAAGCTTTTTTATTGCTTTAGAATTTTTAATTTGATCTGCAACATTAGAAAAAATATTGGCCTCTTCTAAACTTTCCATAATTCCAAGCGCTTTTGAAAAAGCCGGTTTTGACATTAATTTTGTAAATGGAAAGTCTTTATTATTAATATTTGATTTTATCCCCTGTATAAATGCTTCATAGCCTCTATCATTTGACCTTTTAATGACTGATAATAGATTATCAGTAACTTTATCATTACTTACATGATCTTGATGCTCATCATTATGATACTTTAGATATTTTTCATTGTTTCTAATTATCTGATTACTTTTATCATCATCATAAGATCTTAACTTAGAAAGCATTGTATCAGAAACAGGTTTACCATTTGGTCCACCAAGAGTGGCTACTATATTTGCTAATTCATCGTTTTCATTTAATATGAATTTCATAACTAGCCCTCCCTTAGAAGATTGAAAGTTGTAGTAGTAAAGTCCTTCAACTCTGCCTTCTCAACTTGTGTTTCATACTCTGGCATAATTCTACACGTTACGCTAGCAGGATATAGTTGAACAGTAGACATTTCAGCAACTCTGAATAATCTGTCTTCGCCGTCATCTACACCTGCTGGTAATGTGAATAGACAACCAATCTGTAATTGAGGTAGATCATAAGGAACGCTTAATAGAATAAGTGAATCTAATTGCTCAGCATTCCACCCCAATTTCTGAGATGTTGCCTGATCTATGTTATCATTAAGTACGCACCACACTTCTTGAGGGGCTGAATATCTAGTAACTAATTCAGCCTGCGTACTTAAGTCCTTGTCTTGTAAAGGATATTGATATTGGCTGGAGATACCACGTAATCGACAAAATTCTTTGAAATACTTCCGATGAAGCAGGGTGTCTCTATTTATTAATACTCCTGCTTTTCTCTCCATACTTACTTACCTCTTACAATACCTCTTACTACAACTGGTTCAGCAGCTCCAGTTGATTCATTCAATCTGTTAATTGAATAATTGTATCTTAAGCTCTCAGAAATAAACTTACCTTCAACTAACTTACCTCTTAACTTAAAGGCCTTCGTATCAAAGAAAGTCTTATTTAAGCCTTCGAGAACAATTCTTCCAGATTTTGTTTCTTGAGCATTTTCGAAGATAAATGTAGTTGGCTTTTGTTTGCCACTATTGAAAGTTAGGAGACCCTCAATTACTAACTTGCCATCTTTATCAGAATGACCTGTGACCTTATAATCAGCAACATTTTCATAGAGCTTCTTAGCAAAAGTATTTCCTAAATAGTTGAAAGATTCTTCTTCAATATCAAATTCTTCTTCAGATTCTTCTTCAGCGGGCTCTTCAGCAGCTGGTTCAGCAACTTCAGTCTCGGTATCTAAGATCTCAGCTTGCTCTTCAGGAGAGACATTAGCTTCAATTTCTTCCATATCTGAGTTTTCGAGTGGTACGATTGATTCTTCGCCAGGAACTACTGTATCAGGAACTTCTTCAACAGGAGCAGTGGTAGGTTCAGAAACAACAGAAATACGACCATTTTCATCAGCTGTCATTTCAAGATGAGTATCATCAGTATCTAATGAGAGGTTGTTAACAGCTTCAGTTAGCTTATTATCTCCGCATTCTTCTAATTGTTCATCTTTTGAGCAAGATTCATCACAATCAGCACAATCTTTACCTTCGCCTAATAGAGATTTGAGGTCTTCAATTTCTTTAGCTTGGCCAGGTCTATTAGAGCGCTTCTTCTGATTAATTAATAAGTTAATTTCATCATTAGTTAATTCAGAGCCCTTCTTATACACATCCCCAGAAAGAGCATACATTCTATCTCTAGGGTCTTCATTGCCTTCTTCTAAGGCTTCTTCCTTACAAGCTTCACTAATACCATACTTTTTGCGAAGAGCTTCGATACCACCGGCTGCTAATTTCTTCATTTCAATATCATCTTCATCTGTAGCATTACTTCCGGGTATTTTAGGAAGACCATGTAAATCATCTTCTTCTTTAGCTTCCTGTAAATGCTTTCTACGAATACGATCATGAAGTGATTCCTTTACTTCCTCGACTTCTTCTTCTTCCTCTTCTACTTCTGGTTCTTCTTCAGGGAAATCAAGCTTTTCTTCCTCTTCAGGTGATTCATACTTTTCAATCTTACCTAAGATAGTATAGCCTAATTCGCCGTTACAAACAGGACAAACAATGTCAGGACAAGCAGTTCCTGTCTCTTCATCTTCATATACTTTTGATTCATCAACAGTGATCTTAGAATGACAAGCAACGCACTCTAAAATGACCTTTCCTTCATATGAATCCTCTAAATCAGTTTCAGCATCTGCTTCTGGGTCAATGATTTCAATCTCTTCAATATCTGTATCTAAATTAGAAAGACCATCTGGTTCTGTATCTGAACGCTCCCACTGCTTAATGCCATCTAAAGTTTCTTTTGAAATATCGAAGTCCTTTTCTAACAGTCTAAGGCGCTTGAAAGCTTCTGTAAAGTATTCCTTCATATCAGTCATATTGGGTTCTCCTCCCTTATATTTCCATCAAATTTATTTAATTTAGCAAAACTAGTTTTATAAAAAAGTGGTCAATTTTTTAGTCCACAGGATAAAGGAAATCGGCATTTGTCTGCAGTCTTTTTCTCAAAGCCTGCAATTCAGCTGTGCCTTCCTGTAAAATAGTAGCACCATCATCTGTCCATAGAGCACCACTCTGAACAAATCTCGTACGGGCTCTACCAACAGCAATCTTGGCATAAGCTAAAGATAATCTCTTTAAAATGTCTACTCAGTAATCTCCAACTACATCTTCAACAACTTGAATTCTTGGGACAAACTCTAAAGTTAAAGATGAAGGAGTTCCATTAGCTAAATTGACATATAATTTTCTATAGTATTGATCTTCTCTAAAGTCTAAATCAGTGCCAACTGTCGTATTTCTAATCCTCTGAAGAGAAGCATAATTTATATAATTATAAGTCCAATTTTGTAATC
>Ga0247609_10004685_pt1 | contig 13552 bp, 19 predicted proteins | sample 172DNAGHGlowgp2_FD_193487 | JGI IMG/M metagenome (GOLD analysis project Ga0247609, IMG submission 193487) | Sheep rumen microbial communities from Palmerston North, Manawatu-Wanganui, New Zealand - 1728 DNA GHGlow gp2 | ecosystem: Host-associated > Mammals > Digestive system > Stomach > Rumen ...
GGGATATACGGGCGCGGTGGGGTTCACGCTTCATTTTGGTTCTGCGCCGGTCTATGTCTTCAGGATCTGCCAGCCGGCCACGCAGATACACGTATTAGCGGGAAAAATAAAAGACTACTTAAGCATATACTTAAGTAGTCTTTAGATATGTGATGATTAATCTTTCGTATACTGAAGTGTTAAGGCTGATATGGTGCTGGCAACGTTTCTTGTCTGTAAAATTTTAACATATGTTCCGCTTTCTGCTGTAGCATTGACGTTGAAATAACCATACTTTCCACCATTGTAATTATAGCCTTGTGCATTTGCTATATTGGTGATATCGGCATTAAGTATAGGCGTATCGGTCCATGTATTAGAATTTACCGACAATGCATTATCAAATACCCAGGTCTTTTGATAGAGATTTTTTCCATTTATCCACTTGCCGATCTTCTTTTCTTCAGTGGAATACTCAATATCAGACGAGCCGCCACCGCCGCCGCCTTCGACATTAGCGAAGCCGTCGCGCAATGCGTCAACAAGTGCGGGCAATGAATTGTAACATGTTGCAATTTTCTTACTTAATTCTGTGAAAGTCATAATGAACCCCCCTTTTTTAAACATATACACCTTCCGTGCATAATTGCTTGATTCTATTTATTTCTGATTCCGTAGCGTTAGCAACGCCCTGCAGATCTATTGAAGCACAAACGCACAAGTCTTTACAATCACCCAGCTTGCTAACCACATATGACGGATAGCCTACGGTTTCCTGATATGAAACCGGTTCAACCGGCACCGGGCGTGTAATTGTTATATAAGGATATAACACGCCGCAAAAGCCTGCATTCGAATTTATAGTGCCTTTAGTTTCTACTATAGGCTTCATAGCACCGTTAAGCGCCGAGCTTGCAAGCGAAGCCGCCGCGCCGGCTAATCCCGAAGTCAAGCCCACAGAAGCGGCTTGTGCGAACGATCCCACAATATTACCGAACGATACGGCATTAAGCGGTATCTGTACGGAACAATTACCCATATAGCAATGTTGGGAATACTGATTTGCAGTAGCGCCCGAAGCTAAAAGTGTATGCTTTGTGCAAAGCACATTTGCTACACACATGCCGGTAATAAAGTCTACAGTATATTGCACATTGATTATACCGTCCATTACTTCATTTACTGGTATATCAATCATGCCGATAAAAGGCAAGTAAAGAGTAAAGCTGGTTGATTCATAATCAAGGTATGAAAACCACATTTCGGGAATGGACAGAGATCCAAAATCGAAAACTTTAAACTGTTTAGCAAGTCTGTTTCCTACTGAATCACTGCCAAGATCAGCATATGTTGCTGTCCATTTAAGCACCTTGATAGATTCCTGTATTCCAAGATCAGGGCTACAAGGAAACACTTGCAATGATACAATAGAGTCTAACGGATTCATAAATATATTATTGAGTTTTGAAAGAAGGCCGTCAAATAGGCATGATCCCAATCTTTGAAGATTCGCTTCATTAAGTTTATATACATTTACAAACCCCGAACCTACAGCGCTTGCAACGCTTTCATTTGGCGCGCCCGGCTGTGTCAGTATGTCGGTAGTATAGCCCGGTCTTTCGCCTGAAATTTCACCGCCGCCCAGCGGATTGTCAGCTAAATCGCCTATAGGCCGGAATCCACGGTCGCCCGGATCAGGATTTAAAGTTGATCCCGAATTAAATCTATCCTGAATATTGTTTGACGTTGAATTTGTAAAAACAGCATTTAAGTGCGCCGGACCGCCGAAGTGCAAACCATAAGAATGCACATCATTATATGCTGATTTAAAGAAAAAGCAAAGATTATCATATCTTGAAAGCCCTGCATTTTCAGCATAAACAAAATATATTTCTTCTGCGCTGTTTATAGCCGATGTACTATAAGTTATAGTATATGATCCGCTATGCACTACAATATTGTTAATATTACCTGAAGCATCTTTAGAAATAGTGAAATATGATCCCGTTTGATCCTCTTTCACATAAAAATTAGTACTTCCACCATTAGCAATATAAGAACCTAAAGCTGATACTATATTAGTACCGGCTTTTGACAAAGTAGGCGGAATCGCATTATATGACCAATCAACATAATGGCTGGTGGTTGGTACTGTAACCCCATTTACCACACCGGAAATATTATTTCCATTACATGACCATATATTTTGTACTGTAGGGCTGTAGCCGCCGCCCACAATAACCGAGCCAATAAGCAAATTTATTCTTGTATTATTCGAAGTATATAATGAAACGCTACTCATGTGTTATCCCCCGAATTTGTAGCAGATCCCGATCCTAAAGTTGTTAAGATATAACTATTGTTGTTGCCGTCAAAATGATTTCCCGGAAATTTGAACGTACCTCGAACGGTGCGGGATTCAAGCGGCATTTGCTCATCATGTATATATTTGTCATACTTCCAAGGATTACGCGCTATGACGGCAGGACTTGCAAGTATCGCACTTTTGAAGCTTACCAACGGATCAGATTGACATATAAAGTGTATTGTTTGGTTTACATCACCCACGGCCTTGCAATGATAATAACGCCCAAATTGCGGGATATAGCAATAATTTGCATTTATTATGCTTGCGTCGTTCTGTACGTAAATATCCGGGTTTTCTACGTCTATCTGATCCTTGAAATATACATCAAATTGCGCAAGCTGTGTAAGCGCCGGATTAAACACGTGATTATTTGACGCATTATTATAAAATGTTACTTGTGCCATAGTTCAATCACCTACCATTAAAAGCGCTATGTTTATATCGTCAAAAATCATACGCATAAACTTATACGTTTCGGTCCAGTATTCAGTATGTATGCGTAAAATATCGCCGGCAGTCTGTACGCCTATATTACCGCGCCTTGTAAGCGTCCATTCGTCTGCGTCTGTTTCGTCGGTATGCGCTAATGTTGTATCGGTTCTTGCGCTGGTAGTATCTACGCGCTGGCCTTCAGTATCTACGCGCTGGCCGTCTGTAAATGTCTGCGAAGACTTTACGTCGCTTGAACCCATTACGCCGGTAACTACGTTATTTGGTGCGACATTGTGCGTATTTGTTACTTCGCCTTCGGTATTAGACTGCGCGCCTTTTGTGATTTCTTCCTGCCCTTTTGTAAACGTTTCCTGCCCGCGTGTAAGTGAAGTCCCGCCGTAGGTCGTTTCTGTATGCTGTGCGCCGGTCGTTTCGGTCATATCATAATTGTATGTGATAGGATCGTCGGCGTCTTCAACAAGGAAAACGCGGTACATTTCCGCGTACTTCTTCTGATTTATAGTAAGCACCGAAAGCACGTCGCTTTTAAGATTTGCTATCGCTTCGGCGGTCGTTTCGGCTTCCATAAAATCATCATATTCGAAGGTCGAATATTCGCGGGCAAATTCGCGGTCAAATACTGCGCTGTTATCGTCGTAGACATTATCCCAAAACTCGAAGCCCGTTTCTTTGGGAAGAAGTGAAGCGCCCGAAGTCAAAGCCTTATAAAGTTCAATTATCTTGTACGGTTTCTTCACTTTCATTTACCCCCTTTACTTCAGGATTTGTAAACATGTTTACATAGTCGATATTTTTATTAAGTTCTACGGTCCAGTTAGTACCATAGTGGCGGTTAACGCGTTCAAAGCCCTTCTTACGTTCGTTGAGCATGTCGTCAAGGTTGATAAGAAGCGCGGGCGTGTCTGCGTTAGCTTCGTCGCTTACTGTATTTGAGCGCTTATCAAGCGCCGACTTAACGCCTATATCGTTCATAAAATCCGATAATATGCGCTTGCGTGCGTTCCATACGCCTTCTATATTCTGCGCCGTAGATAAGTGCGCGCCGGCATAGTCCACGCCCATATTGCCAAGATCCGTAACAACATCATACTGGCCATTAAAAAGCTTACCCAAATATTCTTTTATGGATTTCTTTTGCTTATTAGTCGTCGCGATCGGTACGCCGTTAGCATTGCGTGCATTTACTGCCGTGTTGATATATGTTACTTCGGTATGCGCAAGCAAAATAGCGTAGTGGTGTATCAGATCATAAAGCGGGTTCATCAATACGTTATTGTATATAACTTCACAGTCCTTGCCTATTTTTAAGTTGCCGGACCATATCGGACAACGGCAGGAATAAAAAGGCAAGTCGTCGCGGTATTTGCTTATACCGTTCGGAAGCCCCCAAAACGCAGTTAATTCACCCTTTAAAGGTGCGACGCCTACGTGTCCTTGCATCATAAGCCGTACTTCGATTTCTTTAGGCGGTACGGGATCTGTCTTTTCTTCGAATAAACGCATAACACGCCCGAATAGTTCATCACGCCAATAGAAATAAAAGGCGCTGTATGTGCTATTCTCGCGTGCGTAGTCGCTTATATCTATTGTTGACCAGTCAAGCCAAGTATTTAAATACATCTTTGTTTACCCCTTAAAAACCGTTCAAGTGGTTATCACGTATAATTTTCGCGTAGTCATTGCGCGAATAATCAATGTCAACATGCCCGTTTATGCCTGATATATTGCCCTTGCTGGAAGCTTGCCAAATACCCCATTTAGGTACAAACTTCGGTTCAGATCCGTAACGGGCTACCCATTTATCAAAAGGCGTAAGCTGTGAAACGTCAAGGCGATCTTTAAAGCCGGAAATATCCGAAGCATATATACCGGCATAATAGCCGTATTGTTCCATTGTCCTGCAAAAGCCTATACAAGCTTCGGTATTGCCTTGCTTATTGCTTCGGTCGGGCGCTTCAAAATCGATATATACGGGATAGTCCAAATTATAATTCTTGATGATCTTATAAAACCGTTCCGCGTCTGCAATTCCTGCGGTCATGGATTTGCAAAACTTACCGACAAAATAATAAGCGCCAACATGAAGCCCGGCACTTATTGCGCCTTTGACATTCTGTATAAAATTCTTGTCAGTATAAAAGCCCGCGTCGCTTCCGCCCGCTTTGACAATAACAAAATCTATGCCGTCGGCTTTTACTTGCTCAAAATTTATACTGCCTTGCCAGCGTGATATATCTATTCCCTTAATCATTTTCCTTCCCTTTCTTGTCAAGGTCTTCGATCGCGTCGGACATTTTCTGCATTGTAACGGATATGTCTTTTAATGTGTCTTGAAGCTTATTATTTTGCATGAATAGCACGCAACAACATGCAATCGGAAAGCCTACCTTCGTAACCAGTTCAGCAATCAAATTAATAATTTCCACTTCAAACACCCCACTTCAAAATATCGCCGTCTTTTAACGAATTCATTGTAAGCCCGTTTACTTCAAGAAGCCTATACGCCATATATCTGCGCCCGGTAAGAAGCTTTGCGATTTCTTCGATATTATCGCCCTTGTGATAAATATAATTTACTTCAATAGTTGCGGGCTTTTCCTCGATAACTGCGGGCTTCTTCTCGCGTTTTGCGGGCTTCTTCTCGATAACTTCGGGCTTTTCTTCGGTTGCTTTTTTTCTTCCCATAATTACCCCTTAAAAAAGGGCGTAAACCTTTTAAGATCTACGCCCTTTATATTATTGTAGCTTAAGCTTCGTCAGCTACATAGAACACCCATGCGTTTGCGTGGGGATCTACAGCGTAGCCAACGTCTGCCTGCTCGCCGTGAATTACTGTGCGCTGGCGGGGGTTAGGAAGTTCCCAAGTGTCGCGCTCGCCAAAGTAAGCCTTGCAAGCTTCTTCATCACGCATAAAGGCAATAATGCCGGTCTGCTTGATCGCAGTAGCTACGGGCGGTGTAGCGCCGTTGTTCTTAATGTCAACATTTGCAATGTTGATAGTAGAACAATCTTCGAAGCTGAAAGACTGACCGGGCGCCTGCCAGTAAGGTACTTCGGAAAATCCTTCCATTCTGACCAAAGTATCATTGAAAGTATTGCTTTCAAGATAAAACTTTGAAGCGCTTGCAAACTCGGTAAGGCATTCGACGATTGCGTTAGGTGTAAATGTGGTGTAGCCGGCAGTATTAAAAATCTTGCTGGGCTTCTTCATGTAACCGCGCATGTTGTCGATTGTCTTATTTGCAAATGCAAGGAAGTCAAGGGACTTAAGGCAGTTGCTTACGGTAAGTGATACGGTAGCCTGATCGTTGTAAACCTTAAGAAGGTTCGTCGCTTTGCCGTTTTCGATCGAATTTGCGATAGCGGTAGCTACTGCAAGGTTTTCGATCGCTTCGACTTCGATATTGTAAGAGTTTTCAACAGTCAGATAGATAGCGTCGATAAATGCCATCATTGCGGATTCATTTAAAAACGCTTCCTTGATCTGCTTTGTAGGTCTTACGATCTCGATAGACCAAGTACCCTTCTTGCCGAATATTGCGGTAGTTACCGTGATAGTGGTATCTACGTCATAAGGGCTTGCCGGGGTAATGGTAGGCGGGTTCTGTCCGTCTGATACAGACCAAACGGGATTAGATACCGCGTCGGGAAGCTCGGTGTAGATCTTCTGCACGTATGCGCCGAATTCCTGAAGGTCTGCAATAACCCTGCGGTCATTTCTTTCGTACAGTCTGACAAACTCTACAGTCTTTGCGATCCTGCAGGCCAGTGCGCCAAAAAAAGCGTCAAGCTTCTGCGCTTCTGCAAGTGATCTTCCCATGTCTACAAATGACGTTGTGTCTTTCGCACGTGGTGCGTAACTTCCGAGAACGTCAGCAACGGAAGCATTTACAATGCTATAGATCTGTGTTACGTTCGACATAATCTTTTTCCCCTTCCGCGTCTTTTGGCGCGTCTTTTGTGTCGTCTTCCGTTACGGCTTTCATCACATCATCACCCGGCTTGTTATCCGTAGCCTTTTCTGCTTCTGTAGGCTTGAAAGTGTCTACAGCGGATTCAATAGGCGAAGTGTCTTCTACCTTTTCGGGAAAGACTTTTTCATAAGCTTCAAAATTGAATCTCATATAATCCCCTTTCTGTGGATTTTAAAAAAGGTGTCAAGTATTTTTACTTGACACCTTAAACCTACAATAATTATATGATTTTGTCAAATACCCATTGCTTCAACTACGCCGAGAAAATCGGAAGCGGTCAGATTATCGGAATAACATACCCGATTATTATTTATACAATCCATGATATAGCTTTCCGGGCGGTTGTCTTTAAAATAGCGCGTTACCATTATGTTGTCGCTAAACTTATCAGTTATAACGCGTTCTATTTTGCGCTTCGTGGTCCGTGGATATACATATAATAATCTTGTACCTTCGTCGGGATCTATAAGTAATTGCAGGACAAAAGCAAAGCTTTGATATTCGAGCGCAAGTTCGTACACTTCTTCATAGTCGATTTTGTCTTTTGGTAGCTTCGGCTGGTTCGTTACGGACCATTCGCCTGCAAGAATACTTTTTGAAGCTTCGCCGAAAAACATAGATCCCGAACCTTTAATTTTCCCGCCGTATTCTACGGCTATGGTAACTTCTATATTTTCGTTAGCTTCATCAAAATAATGATATATTTCTATCGTGCCTTGCTTCTGCTTTAATACGCCCGGCGTCCATTCCATAAAAAACGGGTTCGTCCTTGATATTGTATTACCTATCATAAGGACCGTGCCGGCATGATCCCTAAATAATGCAGTTACAGCGCGCTGTAGTAAAAGCGGTTCTTCATCAAGATATACAGTCGCTATAAATTCTTCGTATATGATATACGTATAATTTACCCATGCAATGGACTTAAGCTTTTGCCATGTGGAAAGCGCGCCATATGCGCCGATCTGATCGCTTTTTTCCTTGTGGCCGTTTTCGTCCATTCGGGTGAAGTAATAAAAACCCTGCCAAGCTTCTATATTTTCCCACTTACCCCCGGTAAGCTTTTCGATATTCATATCATCAAAATAAAGCGTGGCGGTATTTTGATTTAGGTCATTTGAATAGCGTCTTAAATGGAAAAATCTTTCACCTTTAAGCGCGCGTTCTATTGCTTCTAACTTCGCCTGATAGCTTTTTCCGCTACAATTCTGCCCGTATACAATTAAGTATTGCGCACCCGTGTCAAATAGGGCGCGTCTGTTCCAATAATCACGCTTTTTCATCAGTTCCCCCCATAAGAAAATTTATAATACAACGCTGGCAAATAATCATTCCGTCATATGAATGACTGTCAAATTCATGTATGATTTTTAATTCATACATTGATCGCGGTTTACCTTTATCCCAATGCGCGTAGTCATTTACTTCCGCCTTGCAAATATCGCAAATATATTTCTTCATACTTCCTCACTTTCCTTAAATACATGGTCAAGATCTGTATAGCGCAAAACTTTTACATTTTCCTTCTTGCAACAATGATACCAGTCGTCATACCAGCTAAAACCTTTTGGCATAAATTCTGTAATACATGATTCGTAACCAGCTTCATGCCATAATATAGTAGTTATAACTTCCGGGTTTTCAAGATACGTATATTTTACTTCCATTTGCACGATATATTCATCATGCCAAATATGCGTTTCTTCGGTCGCTCTATTAATTTGTTCAAACATTTCGTCAAGCGTCATATAATCACCTATCTTTCATAATCACGAACAATACTAACATTGACATACAAAATGCTATTAATGGTACAATTACTGCATTCATTTTAAAACCCCCTTCCATGCGTTTTCGATAATTTCTTCCACATCATCATACCAAACCGACTTTAAGTGATTGTCATAGTCTTCGACGTGCATATTTCTGCTTATGTCTATCACAATGTCGACGTAAGAAGCGTCCATAGTTAATTTATATCCGTTAGGGCGAAGATTTACACCGCGCTTTTGTTTACATACGTAGCCGTCCGGGAATACAATTTCGGGCGCATTTTCAAAGTATGTATGCAGTAATTTGTTTACGTCTTTTTCGTCTTTATCGAAGACAACGCCGTTTTTAAAATTTTCTATATCATCATGCAAGCATGTAACGGCTTCTTTATTGATCCCGGCACAAGTCAAATGCAAAGCGCCGTCTTCCTTCCACCGTTCTACATAGCGCTTCGCGCCCAACGTGCGCATTTGCACCCATTCGGGTTCTATTGTCAAATTTCCTAAAAAGGCTTGTACGCCGTCTGTATTCTTTGGGCGTGTCTTTTGCACATCAAGCCCGCGGATCTTGCACACTTCTTCCAAATGCTTATTTACTTCGTTATTGTATTCGGTGAAGTCTATTGCTATATCGGTGAAAATGCTGTCCGTGTCGGCATAAATTACGTGCTTGTCGTATTTGATTATAAGTTTCATCAAACGCGCCCTTGAAAGATTTGCCGTCCAAACCCCCCAGTCATAATTTAAAAAATATCTATGATCGCGCCAGCGCCTTAATGCTGTTAAGTGTTCGCCTATCTTTTCTTTTGTAACGCGCCCTACGTGCCATTCGTCTGTATCGGGATCGTAAGTAACTTCACCTTGTAAAAGCCCGGTGCATGCCATACCAAAAAGCCCGTTTAGTCTTGCTTTACTTAATACACGTTCTGCACCTGATAACATGGTCTTATCGTGAAATAACTGCAAGATAAATTCTACGAATTTAATAGGCAAGTAGTCTTTACGCGCCTTATATACGGTAAGCACGTCTACCTTTTCCCATGTATACATCATGGTTATGATTTCAAGATCACTTTCGCAGATCCATGTATCTACTTGCTTTGCGCTTATTATACGCCCGTTATCCAGCACCGCGTCTATGCTATCCGTCTTGCTATATGGTATATAAGTGTTTTGCGTTTCACAACGGATATTATAAAAGACAACGTGCATTTTATATGCCGTATCTTCAAAAGTAGCCGGATCAGGTAAAACCTTGTCAGCATATACCCAACGGCTACACGGGAATTTACTTGCTACCATTTCGTACGGATAACTTGAAGTAAAGTCATAATGGCCGCCGTGCTTGCCGTCTCCGTTGTATACCGTGCGATTTACAAATGTTCTGTTAGCGTGCGTGTATCCGCCTGCAAATACGTACATGCTTGTTTGGTAGTCGTAAGGCGTTTCCGGGATCAGATTTTTTATATATTTTACGTAGGATTCTTCCTGCATTAGAAGATCACGCACAACGCGTCTTACTTTTCCCGTGCTGGTAAGCGGTAACTTCCAAACCGATTTATATATGGTAAGCTCGTCTTTAATGCCTACGTACATAACCTTAAGATCACGTTCACTATAAGCCATTTCGTTGTCGTCTAACGGCGTGTAAGGCGTGCGAAGTTCCTTATTATAATCAAGATAGCCGGTAAGCTTCGGCATGCCTAATGCTTTACCCCAGCTTGCGAGTGAACGATTTTCAAGGCTATAAGTGCAATAAAATTCGATATTCGGAAATTCGGCGCATGACGCTTTTATCGGTTTATGTGATGATTTAGCAAATAAATTCGACCATGTAAGACGGTCTAAAAAATGCCACTCAAAAGACAAATTATGTACTGCAATGCGAATATGCAGATCTTCGGGAAATTCGGCAAGAAGCGCATAAAAGCTGTTAATATCACGGCCATAATAATATGTGTCATTTATGCCAAATTGCCAAATATAGGGAAGCCCGCCCGCGTAAACCCCGGCCCAGTAGTCGGGATCTTCGCCGGGCTTGTATAAAAAAGGCTTCCTATCTATATCATAAAAAAATGAAGTCGTTTCAATATCGAAGGTAAATATATCTTCACAAAGAAGGCGCTTTTTATCCGATTGCCCTTTTTTGTGGGATCGCTGGACCGATACCGTAAACGGATAATTAAGTAAGTTGCTCGCGTACTTTTGCATTGTCCTTCATCTTTCCGCCCGCTTTAGTCTTAACGTTAGATTTTGACTTTTTGGGCTTTTTAGTCTTCAAAGTCTTCGGCTTCGTTGTCTTTGTGGTCTTCGGCTTTGCGGTCTTCGTGTTCTTTGCTGAAGGCTTGTGCTGTTCATCATAAGCGTTAAGCTTTGCGGTGAACATATCGTTAAGCTTTTCTTTTGTTATGGTCGTGCGGTTGTTCGGATCATTTGACAAGCGTTCAGCTTCCGTAAAGACTTCATTTAAAATATTTGTTACTACTTCAAGACGCTTCGGATCGTTGTTATTTTCTACTGCATACTGTCGCAAGGTTTCGTAGCCGTATTCTTCCTTATGATCCTTTATCGACTTAATAAAGTTAAGATAATTTTTGTACGCCTGAAAGCCTTTTTGCGATACATTGCCTTTTGGCGTTAAGAATTTAGACCAGTAGTCAATAACTTCTTGCGAAGCGGTTGTAGCTTCCAAAACTGTGCCGTCTTCCTGCACTTCTGCTTTTGTCCGCGTGATATTCTTTACAAAGGTTTCATATCCTTTTCGCATTTCCTTGTATTCGAGCGATTGCGCAAACTTGCTTTCACGGTCGAATACATCAAATGACCGAAGCGTATAAGCATATTCGCGCATTTCTTCTTTATTCATGTTTGAAGTAGATCGCTTTATTTTACCGTTCGCGTAAGTAATTTCCGACACATAATCTTTAAATGCGCGCGAAGCCGTACTTACATCAGTACTTTTTATGCGTTCTTCGGCGCGGTCCGCGTAGTCTGCAATATATTGCCTTAACTGTCGCGTTGTCATGCTATGTATGCTTTGGTCTTCTTTGTATGGTTTTCTTGCCATAATTTACCCCCTTTATAAGTGTACCCCGCTGGCAAGGCGGGGTACGTTCGAAGGAAGATATTTTAAGACTTATACGGTCTTAAAATCAAACGTTACGGTCTTGCCGTTCTTGCTGTCAAGCTCGCGAATGTTTGCAAGCTGAAGCTTACCGGCAAGAACAGCGCTCAAAGCTTCGTCATTGTCGCGGATCTGCTTAAACTGATCTACAAAGCGCTTCGGTACATTGATCTTGTTACCACAAGCAATTACGACAACCTGATCGCCGTACTTGCCGGTTGTGAAGAAAAAGCCGTCAACGGTTAAGGTCTGACCGATAAACTGTGCAAGCGGTACAAAATTCATGCCGTCGGTTGTGATACCTTCCTTAATTGTTCTTTTGCTGTTAGTGTTCAGCGATTCAAAATTAAATGACATATAGCCACCTTTCCGGGATTATATCCCTAAATTAAGTTATACAAAGCTTATGCTTTGCAAGGCGCCGGCAGGATTCGAACCCGCCGAAGTCGGCTATAGTTGCATGTACGAATTGCACGCATCTTCTATAGGGTAATGAGCCTATAGCGGTACTTACCCTGCGCCGGATTCACCGACTTACCCGCCTTTCGGGTGCGCCTATATATTATAATAACACTTCCTTATTAGTTGAAAAATACAGATCATCAATAGAAATATACGGAAATCCGAAATTGTGATAATGCCCGGATCTGAAGTATAGCACTTCGCTGGGTATACATTGCAAGGCCGTGTTGTAATAATAAATTGCATTGTCTACGGCTTCTTTTACTTCATCAGTCGGCGCGCCGTTATCGTGCGTTGAAAACTGACCGGGCGACTTTATTACGCCTGATAATGTATCTTCGAAGCCGTCGGGATCTTGCCAGCGGTTAAGTATTACAGTCGCAACGGCTTCTTGACAGTCAACGCCTTCCCCGCCCGCTTCGGACATTACGCAACGAAGAAGCAAATTATATTCTTCGTCGGTAATATATTCGCGCGTACAATCTGCTGTTAAAATACTGTAATTACGGTCTTCATAATAATTAATATCCTGCATATATGCGCCTTTCGTTAGTGCAAGGACCATACAAACTTTAATTATTGCTATCTTCATCAACTACCCACCCTTCTACCATATCGCGAACGTATGCGTTAATGCTGTCTACAAATATCTGCGCTTGCATTTTCTGCACTACTGTATTAGCCGGATCTATGCCCTTTGCGGTGAAGTAAGTACCAAGCATAAGGCTAACAAGCAAATTTACGACTTCCTGCACGCTGTCAGGTTCGCCCGGATCAAGTATTGATAATGCGAATTTAAAATCGTTCTGCAATGCGTGGTGTATATATTTCTTATCTTCATCAGTCAATATCTTCACCTTCTTCCTTACAATCATCAATTAAGCGCATGTTCATTACTGTAATAGCGTCTTGCGCAAATCTGTGCATATTTACGCATTGCTTGCCGTTGTATTTGCAGTCAAGACAATTCGCGCCGGAAGACTTGCGCAATATGCAAACGTCCATAATATCTAGCGCAAGCGATTTAGTAAGTCCGTATCTCACCTTAACATCCCCCTTTTATAATTGATACAGCACCATACCTGATTGCCGAAAGCCTTTTCATAACCATTAAGGCAAGCGATTGCTTCGTCTTCGGTATCATACTCATGCTTTTCGATAGTGCCGTCATACCACTTTACAACAAGAATATACTTCATTTGTCTACCTTCCTTTCGTATTTGGTTGTTAGGATCAAGTGGAACAAGTCAACAGTAGCATATACGTAAGTATAGCGCTTATCATTTATTGCTAAATGTTAATCAATTTTTGCTAACTGCCCGCTAATACGTGTATCTGCGTGGCCGGCTGGCAGATCCTGAAGACATAGACCGGCGCAGAACCAAAATGAAGCGTGAACCCCACCGCGCCCGTATATCCC
>Ga0247609_10004686_pt1 | contig 13550 bp, 12 predicted proteins | sample 172DNAGHGlowgp2_FD_193487 | JGI IMG/M metagenome (GOLD analysis project Ga0247609, IMG submission 193487) | Sheep rumen microbial communities from Palmerston North, Manawatu-Wanganui, New Zealand - 1728 DNA GHGlow gp2 | ecosystem: Host-associated > Mammals > Digestive system > Stomach > Rumen ...
ATTTATAGCTGTTTTTGGTATTAAGAGAGAAAAGTCAGATTCGATATTTGCTGGAATTTTAAATTCAGCAATTCTAAATGAATCTGTTCAAACAAAAACTAGTTTTTTGTTTTCTGATTCAGATTTTGTCTTTATTAGAACTCATGTAAGAACTGGAGAGAAATTCTTTTCTGTGATTGTGTATTCTACCATGTTAACTCAATTTATGAAAGTTTGAGTCTCTATGTTAATGTTTGTTGTATTCATTAGTTCTGGAAGTGCTACATATTCACTTGCTGAGATTCAATTAATAGTAAAATCGTCATCAGCAGATGTTATTTGCATTACATTGTTTTGCATGTTTACCGAAATTTCTATTGTTGATTCTTCTATAGTTTTTAATAAGTCCGAGAACATTTTTGCATTAACTGTGATAGCTCATTCTAATTTTATTTCACATGGAATCTCAATATCAACGTATTTTTCCATATCAGTAGCTCTTATGATTAGTGAGTCAATGCTTGCTTTCATATATATATTTTGTAGAATTGGTAGTGTTGAGTTTTTTGAAACAAATTTTGATGCAATATCACATACATCGACAAGTTTTTCGCGATCAATAACGATTTTCATGTGTTTTTAAATTGAAAATATAAAGAAAAATCTGAAAAATAATTCTCTTTTATTGTTTTTAATTTTTTTTATATTATTTTCAAATATAAATATTTTTTTTGAGAATTATTATTAATTTGTGTTAGATCTCAATTTTTTGTTATTAGATATCTTCGTCATCTTGACTATTATCTGATATTTCTAGGAAATATTTATCGTAATATACCCTTGCTTTTTTGAGCTGTCTTCTTAGTTTTTCTTTATTTGCAAGTTCTGTGGGTTTGAAATCTATTTTTACGCTTATGGGGCGAGAATATCAGCTTTTTCTTAGTCTTTTAAGGAAAGTTTTTAAATCAAGAGTTCAATCTCATGGTACTAAGTGAGATTTTCAATCTTTTGTTTTATCTGATAGATAAACTACAGATATATATGGTGCGTAATCATCGATTTTGCGTGTAAATTCGTTTTCAAAGCTATCCATATCTATGTTACTTACATCTAATCAAACATAAGCATCATATTTTTTAACAATATCTATGATATTGCTGAAGCGATATTCTGGAATTGGTAGAGCAAATAGTTTACTGTCTTTTGGATTTATTATGGAGAAATTTATATCTTTATTATCTTCTTTATAATTTTTTAGATTGTCTGTTATAAAATCGTATGCCTTAAAATCTGTTATTTTTGGTGAATTTATGCAAATCGTATCAGCGTTTGTTGATTGACATAAATCTAGTGCTTTATCTAATTCTTTTTGGTTTAGTTTTGTCGATGTTTGAATAATGTATACGGGCATTTTATGATCTAATGATAATTTTTGTACATATTCTTCATCTCGTGCGTCGAATCATTTTCGCATTGCTAGATCGATACCGTCAAATCATGTACTTTTTGCTATTGAAAATATCAAGTCTAATCAATAATTTGGTAATGTATCTGTGCTTAATATTAATGGATTTTGTTTTATTTGCATTTATTTGGTTCGTAGAAAATTTAAAATTTTTCTTATGTTTAAGTTTATTTACTTTCTTGTTAAATGCAAATTTTTATTAAGATTTTTTGATGTAAAATTTTTGTGATTTTTTTGCTTTTTTTGCTTATTTTAGTTATAATTGAGTGTTATATTGATGATTTATTTTTTAGTTGATATTTATTTAACTCATCATAATTCTCTTTTCTTTGATGATGTGTAAGATGTTGGAATTGATTAGTATGAGGAATTAATAACATTTATTATTTAATTTTTTGAATGTATTATTTAAATCTATTTAAAAAAAGGAAGGATGATTCGAATAATTGATTGATTATATTTATTTTGTTTTGATTTATTCTTTTTAAGATAATTAGTTCTTGATATTTTTTGAAAGTTGCCGCTCTTTTGTTTTTGTTTGTTTTGTTGTGGGTATTATATAGTTATTTCGAGAATAAGAGAAAAGATAGACCTGTTTCTTTGTGATCTGATTTTTTAAAAAAATATCCTATTATTGTTCAGTATTGACCTCCTAAATGAATTAATCCTGCAGAAGCAGGATTATTATATAATTTAAAAGTTGATCCAACAGATTTAACAAGTTTAGTATATCAGTGGAAATTTGAATGATTGATTGATGTTAAGATATTTTTATGAGAAAAATCTGGCACTAAATATGTTAAATTAATTAAAAAATTTGATATTTCGCCAAGTCGTCCTTTATTTGAGACAGAGATTTTTAATTCGATTTTTATGATGTGAAATACAAAAATAATAGAGTGAGCTTTTCAACTCAGATATGCGTTAATGTTAGAAGATCTTGAATTTCATTGAATTAAAAAGTGATGGATTGTTAAAAAAACTTTTTGAAAGTATCGAAAAATATTTTATAAATTTCTAGTTTTACTTCTTTTTGTTAGTGCTATCCTTTATTTTGCTGAGTTTGTTTTAATTTCACCAAATTTTTGATTTCTTGTTCTTTTATTGCTTTTTGTTTGTATATTTTTTTGATGATTTATTAATGGTTGAAATGGTTTAAAGCTTACGGAAAAATGAGCAGAGTTGACATCTCATCTTATTTGATATAGAAATTTTATAAAGAGCTGTGACGAAGAAAAAATAAAGCTATTATTGAAGGAAGATCCGTTATTTGTTGATAGAACTTTGCCTTATGCGACTGCTTTTTGAATGGAAACTGAATTCTTACAGAAGATTTCACCATTAAGATCTGAATGGACGGCGAAATATGCTTACTGAAAAAAAGTTTTGCCATGAATATGAATTCTCCGTTTATTGTTTAGGTCTGATGAGAATGATTTTTAGCTAATTCAAAAATTAAATGTAAATGAGCGATGATCTGATCATTTTAAATTTTCTATTGAGATGTTAGATACTTTTATTTTTTTTGATATGAATAGTTGATCGATGTGTGAGCGGAAAATTCATTGTTGTCGTAAAGATCGAGTATAATTTGGTGACTGAAAGCTTAAGGCATTTAGCATATCTAGATTATTTGTAAATTGTTTATAGTAGTATGACCGTGGTGATAGGTTAAAGTCTCATATTATTATTGTTGGTTTTGATGGAACTTGATTTTTTGTTAGATCTGATTTTAATTTATTTAGTTGCGAATTTCTCATTTCAAAATTTTTTAATGATACTGGTGCAGCAGTATGTATTACGTATAAATCTACTCATGTTTCACAGTTTTCTATAGCATCTTTACATTGTATATTAATGTAGCTGTAATTCCAGGATCAGGCGGATACTAGATGGCTTTCAGTTATATTTTCAAGGGGTATTTTACTAAAAACGACATCTCAAGCTAGCATTGTAGATCGTGAATTTCTATTCATGTACGGGTAATTTTTTTTGAAAAATTCTTTCATTTCATCTTCATGTTCATCGGAAAATTCGACTAGTATTACTATATCTGGATTTTCTTTTACGATTTTTTCCTGAAGTGTTAAATAATTAGTATTTTTATATAGTATATTTGCGTAAAAAACTTTTATTCATTCTTTATTTTCGATGCGGATTCATTCATCGTTTTGATTGTAAAATCACAGAAATTCTGATGTGTATAACGTTCAAATTCAGATTGTTATAATTGATATTATAATTGTTAAAAAAATCTTCTTTGTTTTGTTTTTTCTTTTTCTTCTACTTTCTTTGAGAATTAAATATATTTCTAAAAAAAGAGATAATATACAAAATCAAATAATATATGGAATAAAGCTTATTGCTAATTCTGAAATAAAATTTTCACGAAAAAAATATAGTGATGTTATGACCATAATTGGTACTCGAAGCATTATTAACATATTAGATTTTATATATAAACATGTTTGTGATGTTAAAGTTTTTATTTTTTAATTCAATCTGTTTGTGTTTTTCTTAATTTAAATTTTTTTGGTTATTCTAACAAAGATGAGATGAATCTGTATTATCGCTAATTTTTCAAAAAATCTGTTGACTTTCTATCTGTATTGTATATGAATATGCTGTGTTTTATTATTTTAAATTTCTTAGTCATGGCTTTCGATAATATAAAATCTTTTGGAAATGGTGATATTGTTAGGAAGCCTGTAAATGGTGGGTATGCAGGGTCTTTGTTTAATATAGTTGATGATTCAAATTCGACTGCTCCAAGTCATGTTAATGATTGACAGTTAGAGAACACATGAGAGGTTGAATTTAATGGTGAATTTTTAAATGATTTGTTGACGTGACTTTAGATGATTTTTATAAAGTATGATTTTCAGATTCTGAAATTGCTTCTGTATTGTTGCTTTCATATATATTTAATCGGAAGTTGTATGATACTGCTTCGCTCAAATCATTTTTAAACAATAGAGATTGTTTGAATAGTATAAATTATTGATCTTTAATTGATTTATATAAGAATATAGATAAGTTCTCGTTCATTAACGGTGATTTATTTATTGTTTCGAAGTTTATTTTATGTGATAAACAAGTTTGAGATTTTATTAGTTCATTGGTAAATTATTTGAATAATAAATTCTGAAGTGATTCAAGTTTAAATGCAAAAATTGATGCATGAGAGTTTATTATTTTGTATTTATTCTTTAAAAATGAAGGTTCTGAATGATTTAATTCTTATGATGATGTAAGGTTTGAATATTTTAGAGATTTTAAAGGTGTTGATTTTACTACTAAAGATTTTAAGAAAAAGTACGCTTCTTTTTTAAGAAATGGAAAGTATAAGTTCTTTAGCTTAAAGTGTATAAAATTTACGTTTGAGCATTTTATTAAAAAGTCGGGGGAATCTGAAAGTCCTTTTGAAGACTACATTGGTTTCTGGAAAAGAGATGATATCTGAAGGGTTGATAAGATTTACGAAAATTCTAATGTAATGTCTCTACTTAATGATAAATTTGGCATAAGATGAAGAGAATTACTTTCTGTGGTGGATTATGATATTGATTTGAATAAGTTGGAATGATTTATTAATTTGTTTGCTGATGAGTGATTTCTTTCTAACAATGGGATCGAGCCATCGAGTCTGAATTTGTCATTGTGTGATATTGTACAGTATTTAAAATATAGTCGTGATGTGCAGTTGTATCATATTTCATTGAAAGTTTCAAAACTGTCTGATAATCAGGTGGTTGCTGCTAAAAGATCTCAGTCTGCTCAAATCAAGTCTATTTCTGATAAGTTCTGAAGTTGAAATGTGCCTTACAATTATCCAGAGCCTGATTTATCTAAAGAAGAACTTGGTCAGATTAATCTTTTACAATCCCGTAATGAAGCACGTTTATCTTTAATTGGATATTTAAATGGTTGTATATCCAAAGATAATCAACGTATTGGAAATATAAAAAGTAATTCTCCTTGAGAGAGGAGTAGGGTTGTTGGATCTAAAAAGAGAGCTAGAGAAGAGGGTCGTAAAAAATGTGATGATTATTTTAAGTCGTGAATTACTATTGATAATTGTGGATTTATATTTTCTGAATATGTAGATATCATTTTTGATGGAGATGATTGTGATAAATATTTGAGTCAAGTGCCATCTGAAGTAATTAATAGTAAATATTTTTTTGATAAATTATTTGATGTTTCTTTTTGAAAAGTGCATGATTCCTCCCCAAAAAATTATTATAGGGTTACCTATTTGTTTAAATATTTAAGTGTTGATGCTTTGAATTATGCTTTCACATGTATGTTGAATAGTTGATATTTAAATGTTATGATATGAGTTTGTCTTTCTGATAAAAAGTCTTCTTTGTATAATTATATTCTTTCAAAGTACTCTGAAATGAAGGCTGAAAATAAGGTAAAACTTTTACCTTATATTAATGATATTCATTTTGTCTCAGATGATGATTGTAGGAGTTTTTTCGATTGTATTATTAGTGAATTTTGATGTTTCCCTTTGGTTCCTTATAGGAATAAAGTCCCACAATTAAAGGATTTTCATGCTACTATTAATAGTGATGAATATTTAGAGAATTGTAAAAAGCTTTTGTTATTTGGTGAAAAACCTATAGAAAATCTCTATACATATTGATCTTGATCTGTTAGTTGAGATATTTCTTGATGAAAACAAAAATTTCTTTTAGAAACTTTTATTTTTGATAGTGAAAATTGTAACTTTGGATTGGTTACGAATCCTGAAGCCAGATATCATAAAGATATGAGATATGGATGTTGTTGAGATATTTTATGTTGATGATATTTGAAAAAATCTGAGACTTTGTCCACTATTTTTGTGTTTGGTAGTAGTATTGATTTTTGAAATATTCCTCCGAGGTTGTATCCAGTAATTGAGGATATTCTTAGAAGGCAGTATCCGTGATATGATGTAGAATTTTGAAATCCGGATTATGGTTGGTAGTCTAAGTGTATATTTTTTTATTTTTAAATTTAATTATGTAATGAAATTGTATTTTATATTGTTATATTCATTTTGTTATTTAATTAATTTTTCATTTCATTAAATGTGAAATAAATTCCATATAATTACATTATGATGTCAGATGAATTATGCTGATTCTGTTAGGATTAAATCGGTGTTGCTGAATTGCTGATTTGAATATGTTGATAGTCAGGATGATGCAGATATTCTAATTTTTGATACTTGTTCTGTTCGTCAGAAAGCTGAGGATAAGATTACTGGAAGTTTAAAGGATGTGAGTAAGGATAAAAAAATTTGGATTACAGGATGTATGGTTCAACATAATTTTAGAAATATTTTGAAAAAAAATATTCCTGACCAATTTAAACGTGGAAATTTTCTTTGAAAGACAGTATGAAATCAGATTAAGGTTTACTGAGTTGAGAATGATGAGATAAAAGAGTTAATTGACTGCAAGCAAATTTCTCTTGAAAATATGGTATTTATTAATCATGCGTTTAATCCTTTGTTTTTTAATTTGAAACAGACTTATCCTAATTTGGAATTGTGTTTTAGAATTGATGATGCTTGATTTTTGCCGCTAATATTAGAAAAAATTTGATATAAATGACTTAAATATGATGTTGAATTAATAAATGAATATGAGAGGATTATTCCTAATGAAAGTGCTAATATGACAGGTCATCAGACTACTGCTTATGTCCCGATTTCTACTTGATGTAATCAATTTTGCTCTTATTGCATTGTTCCATATGCCAGATGATTAGAGAGGTATTTTGCTGTAGAACAGATTATTAATGAAGCAAAACTTCATATAGAAAATTGAGCAAAAGAAATTGTTTTATTGTGACAAATAGTTAATAAGCATCCTGATTTTTTGACTATTATAAAGGAGGTATTGAAGTTAGAATGATTGAAATGGCTTAGATATACATCTCCATATCCTACGTATTATTCGGATGAATTGTTGGAGTTGCATGAAAATGAGGAAAAACTTTGTCCTCATATCCATATACCGTTCCAGTCTTGATCTGATGAAGTTTTGAAGAGGATGTTTCGTTGATATACTGCTAATGATTGTTTTGAGTTTATATGAAAAATACAAAATTTAAAGAGAAGAATATCAATAACAACTGATATGATAATTTGATTTTCATGAGAAACAGATGAAGATTTTGATGAAAGTTTAAAATTGGTTGAAGTTTGAAAATTCGATATGATTTATATGTGAATATACTCCCCTCGCCCGTGAACTTTTGCATATAAACAGTTAAAGGATGATGTGAGTGCTAAAATTAAGCATAAACGTTGGGAAATGATGAATGAATTGTTAAAGGGGATTTCTCAAGAAAACAATAAAGCTGAAATTTGATTAATTAGAAAAGTTTTAGTTGATAAAATTAAGTGAGATGTGTGGTTTGGTCATACAGATAATATGAAACAAATCTGGTGAAAGTTTAATTGAAAACTTTTGGAAGCTTGAGAGTTTATAGATGTAAAAATTGTTGATTCATGAGAATTTAAGTTGGTAGGGGAATTTGTATATTAATTGATAATTAATAATCAAACACATAGTTTAGTGGTCATTCATTTATGCTTGTAACTCTCATATCTGCTCAAAACTCCCCTGTTTGTATTTTTCGTCAGTTGAGCTTAGCTTCTTGAATGAAATATTCATAAATTTCTTTGGCTTTTTTGTATGGGGCTGAATATACAAAATCAAGTTTTGTTCATTTTGTACTTCTTCAAAACAATGTGAAATTAGATACTAGTAAAACTTCTCAATTTATATCTTGTAATGATGCGCTTATATTTCAATCTGATCAGTCTAAACACTTTAATGAGGGTAATTTCTTCATAATTCTAGATATTTTTTCTTGATATGTATCTATATCATCAACGTGTATTCATAAATATATTATGATTCATTTTCAGATTTTTCTATGTATATTGTCTTCTTCTATATCTAATTTAGCTGATTTTACCTGTTGTATTAATAGTCTCATTTTAAATATATTTGATAGTAAAATTATTCTGATTTATCTTTCTTTTTTCATTCGGAAAATATGTAGTATATTATTAGTAGAGGAGCTATGAATATTTTCTTGAATGTTGGTTTTAGCCGAAAATTTGCAGGATAGTCTTTAAATAATGATGTCATCATTTTATTCCACTTATTATTTGATTTATCCTTTTGGAATGGATATGTGAAAAAATCTTTTATAAATTTTCGCATAATATTTTGTAGAATTTAAAATTATTCATCTAAATTATCTGGTTGATATTTATATCAATTTTCTAGTATATCTTCATCAGACATTTTAATTCACTGTTCATCGTCTCAACATCATTCGTAATAATATTCTCTAAATTTAGCTATTCATACAGTGTAATAATGTAGATCTCATTTTCATCAGTCTATGCAGTCTTTTTTGATAAACTCCCCTTCTATTTCTTCTCATGTGAAGTAGTAGTTTTCTCATTCTTGTTGGATAGTTACTGGGACTTCTAAATCTGTTTCATGTATTGGTGAAGAGAATTTCAAAATTCATCATGAAATTTCAAGATCCCAATATGGTTCGGTTCAAAATGCTGTAAGATATTTTTCTGATAAATCTTCTTTGATAGGTTCATTTGCTGCGCAATCTTCCGACAAAATACAATCGTCAATGATTTCAGGATTTTTTTTATCAAAACATCATGTGAGCCATAAGATTCCTAGAATGAATATTGGAATAAATGAGAATCAAAATTTTTTCATATTTTTTTGGCTATTAAAATATGATTTATATATCCTAATTTTTAATTAAAATGCAATATTTAATTAGACTTGATAATAAATTTATATTGTATATAGTGGTGCGGCTTAATTATCTAATTATTAAGTCATGAAAATACAATTATCTGAGCATTTTGATTATAAAAAACTTCTTACTTTCACGGCACCAACTATTATTATGATGCTTTTTAATTCAATCTACTGAGTGGTAGATGGGGTTTTTGTATCAAATTTTGTCTGAAAAGATGCATTTACAGCTGTAAATCTAACTTTCCCTGTTCTGATGATGATTGCTTCATTTGGATTTATGGTTGGAAACGGAGGAAATGCTTTAATTTCCAAAACTCTTTGAGAAAAGAATCTGCAATTGGCGAGAAAATATTTTTCCATGTTGGTATATTTCATCATTATTTGCTGAATAATTCTGACTTTTGTTTGATTTTTCTTGATAGGTCCGATTATGAGTATGCTGAAAGCAAGTTGAGATGTATTGGCAAATTGTATAGTATATTGAAGAGTATTGTTTGTGGCATTAGTTTTCTTTATGTTGCAGCATGCCTTTCAAAGTTTCTTTATCGTAAATGAGAGGCCAGATTTATGATTAAAAGTTTCTTTAGCAGTATGAATATCGAATATAGTATTGGATTTCGTGTTGATGTATTGGTTTAAATTGTGAGTTTTATGAGCTGCAATAGCTACTGCATTTGCTCAATTTTTATGAGCCATAATTCCGATTATATATTTCTTAACTAGCAAGAAATCTAAACTAATATTTGTAAAAACTTGACTTGAATTGAAGCCTATATTAAAAAGCTGTATAAATGGAAGTAGTGAAATGCTAACTACATTCTCGATGTCATTGCTCAATATTTTATTCAATTATCAATTAATTAAATTCTTTGGAAATGACTGAGTAATCTCCTACTGAATTATAATGTATGTTTGATTTATATTTACATGAGTGTATCTATGATATTCATTCTGAGTTACTCCTATTGTCTGATATAATTATTGAGCAAAAAATTCTGATGAATTGAAGAATGTATTTTTTAGAAGTTTGAAAATTTTGTGAATTGCAGCAATTGTACTTACATTGTCTGCTGAGATTTTCTCGTGATTACTAGCAAAAATCTTTGTTAACTATGATGCAGAGTTATTAGCATTCACCACCAAGGCAATCAGATTATATTCTTTATGATATATCGTACAGTGGATAAATATATTCTGATCAGCATTCTTTACTGGATTGAATAACTGAGTGGTATCAGCGATTATTTCATTTTTGAGAATGTTCGTATTTCAGATAATTATGATATTTTCTATCCCATATTTATTTGGTAGCGAGTGGATTTGGTTAGCTACTACATGTGCAGAAGTACTTTGAATGTTTGTGACTATCAGTTTCTTGTTATGAAAAAGAAAGAAGTATGCATATGCTTAATGTTGATTAACTACACACTAACACTCTCCTATTAGGAGAGGGAATTTTGTTTATAAATATTTGATTCTTAATTTATTTTATGCTATAATACAATTATATTTTATTTATTTTCGTATGTTATGACTCAAACGAAAACAAAAAAACAGAGGTTGCAGGAAACGGGGATATTCTTATTAATTTTGCTTTTAATACGGCTTGTTAGATATGTTTTTCAGATTAATGGAGATAAAACTACTTATTATCCAAACTGACAAATAGAAATACAATCACATTTATCTTGGTGAAAAGTTGATTGAGATGTTATTATATATTATGAAAATTGAAAAGTTCATTTTAAAGGTTATAAAAATAAATGATTATGGGATTGAGAGTTCCTTGCTTATTTTGAGAATTGAAATGTAAGTACTCATCAGTTTTATAAAAAATGAGAACTTGATTGAGAGTCTAAGGTATATTTTGAAAATGGGCAATTGAAATTGTTATCATATTATAGTGATTGAGTTAATATTTGATGTCATGAATCATATTTTGAAAATTGAAATTTAGAAAGTATAATTTGTTATGATAACTGAATTTTTTCTTGAGAGTCAAAAGTATATTATGAAAATGGTCAATTACAAGAAAGATGATTTGTTGATAATGACTTTAATATAATTTGAGAATATGTTGAATATTATAAAAATTGAAATATTAAATTTGAAGCAGATTCTGAATGAAATATAGTAGAATATGATGAAAATTGAGAAGTAATTGAAAGTGAATAATATTCTTTGTTAAAAAAACTCTCCATAAAGGAGAGCTTCTATTTAAAATATTATTTCTTACTCTTTTTTTCAGCTTTTTCTTCTTTTTTAGTTTCTTTCTTATCAGCTTTAGCAGCTTTTTTTTCTTCTTTTTTATCTGTTGGATTGAAATATTCGTATATTCTTCTTTCTACTCCAAAGTTTTGTGCTCCATTCTCTCGGTCTAAATCAATTCCTAATAATTCAGCTACCTTATTTAGGATAAAGAATTTCTCTAAACTTTCTGCTGAAGCTTTTTGGATTGAATCGACAAATTCTTTAGCTTGTTCTTCTGTCATAGACTTCATGTATTCTTGAACTTTTTCTTTAGATCAGAAGCGATGTTCAAGTGAGTGTATTCTTGATTTAAATTCTTCGTCTATCATAGTTTTTGGAATTATAACAGACATGAAATTTTCTCTGATATTACTTACATATTCTTCTACTCATTTAATTAGTTCATTTTGTTCTTTTTGTACTGCCAATTGATTTTTAATATATTCTCTCAATTCTTTTTCATTTTTTACTTCACTTTGTTTTCAGAATAATTTTTCTATGGTTTCTGGAGTAAAATCTGGAAGAATTTGTCTTTTAATATCCAATACTGTAACTTTAAGTGTTTCTGGTTTGTTCTCTTTATCCTTTACCTGTAATACGATAGGTAATTTTTTTTCGTCATATTTTATATCGATCACCTCTCATTTTTTCTTACCATCGAATGTTTTTTCTCGGAATGGATCTTCTTTGAATTCAGGCTCTCAGATGTAGCTAGTTCCTTTTTCTAATGTCTCACCTTTTTTGTTTACAAAATTTAGTGCAATTTTTGAAACTGTATCTTTTTCTAATATTTCTGTATCCTGGTAATCTGCATAATTTTTTCTTAAATTTTGTAGAGCTTCGTTTATTTCATTTTCTTCGACTTTAGTAGATATGGGTTTTATTGCTTCCTTTTTCCAATCGTCCTTTTTTATTTCAACTTCTGGGTAAACATCTAAGAAGATTGTTATAATAGTTTCGTCATCTTTTTTATTTTGGTTATATCAGTATGGTTCTCATATGAATTTTATGCTGGAGTTTTCTGCTATTATGTGTTGTAATGCGTGATTAATTATGTGTTCTGTAATAGCCATTTCAAAATATTGTGGATCAATATTTTTTTCAACTACATCTAACGGTACATGACCTTTTCTATATCCAGGTTTTTCCATATCTTTTTGAAAAGTAAGCAATACATGCTGTTTTTCTTTTGACTGATCTTCTGGGGTAAAAATGATTTCTACTTCGTAATTGGAAGCCTTTCCCTTTTTTATCGTATGTTTCATTTAAAATTATATTTATGGGGTAAAATTTGAGACTTATATGATTTTATTGTTCTTTTTTATTGTCATCTGGTTTCTCAATAACATCTTGTAATTCATAAAATTCAAGAATATCATGTTCGATTATTTTTTTTCATGTTTTAACTTTCATTCAACAGTCTTCTCATTCAATTACTTCTTTAACTTGGTCTTTATTTCTTTGAAGAGATAAAATTTCTCAATTACAAATAATATCATCTCATCTGTGTACACGAAATCTTAATTTATTCTTAACTCTTCATTCTATAACCATTCATCCAATTGTCATTTCTTTGCTTTGAGTAAAGAATATTCATAGTACTTCGAGTTTTCAGACAGTAACTTCTTGTTTCTCGACTTCGACCATTCATTGAAGTAGATTTAGTAAGTAGTCAGTCAATTCATATATTATATCAAAAGATTTTATTTCAACTTTTTGTTGTTCTGCTTTTTTCTTTAAAATTGAATTAATGGATACATTAAATCATATTAGTAGAGCCTTTGAAACTTGTCATAGTGAAACATCAGATTCTGTAAATTGTCAAACATCAGAATGTATAACCTTTATAGTAACATTTTTTGGTAAATCGAGTCACTGAACGGCTTGTTGAAGAGCTTCTAAACTTGAGGCTCATTCAGCTTTTAATATAAGTCTTAGTTCTGAAATTTTATTGTTTGTTCATCATGCTTTTAATTGAGCTAAAAATTCTTTGACAGCTCATTCATTTTTGTGAGATGCTTCTTGTTGCTGAATTATCGAGACTT
>Ga0247609_10004687_pt1 | contig 13547 bp, 10 predicted proteins | sample 172DNAGHGlowgp2_FD_193487 | JGI IMG/M metagenome (GOLD analysis project Ga0247609, IMG submission 193487) | Sheep rumen microbial communities from Palmerston North, Manawatu-Wanganui, New Zealand - 1728 DNA GHGlow gp2 | ecosystem: Host-associated > Mammals > Digestive system > Stomach > Rumen ...
TTTCATGGGCAAAGATAATCATTTTTCATTGATTATTAGTAAATTTGCAGCATAAAAGAGCAAAACAATGTATGATTGAAGCAAAACAACATAATAAGGAAATGAATCTTGCCTGGCAATACATCGAAGGCACACACGTGAGTGTTTTCCTCACCGGTAAAGCAGGAACAGGCAAAACCACTTTTCTGAAGAAGATTCGAGAACTGTCCCCCAAGCGCATGGTCGTGGTAGCACCAACAGGCGTGGCAGCCATCAATGCTCAGGGTGTGACGATTCATTCCTTCTTTCAACTCTCCATCGGTGTGCATCTGCCTGGAATGCAACGACCAGAGGGACGTAGTTACTATCAATTTAGCAAGGAGAAAAAGAATATCCTTCGAACGCTTGATTTGCTCGTTATCGACGAAATCAGTATGGTGCGTGCCGATTTACTTGATGCCATCGACAATGTGCTTCGTACCTACAAGGACCGCACCCAACCCTTTGGTGGTGTGCAACTGCTCCTCATCGGTGATTTACAGCAACTTGCGCCCGTAGCCGTGGAAAAGGAATGGGCAATGCTGAAGGATTATTACGATACACCCTATTTTTTCAGCAGCAAGGCTTTGCAACAGATTTCATACGTCACCATCGAACTGAAACACATCTATCGCCAAAGCGACGAGCGATTCATCCAACTCCTTGCCAATGTGCGTGAAGGCAATCTGGATGCAGCCACCATCAATGCACTCAACTCCCGTTATATTGCTAACTTCGAACCCTCAGAGGAAGAGGGATATATCCGACTCACCACCCATAACAACATGGCTCAACGCTACAACGAGCAGAAATTGGAAGCCATCAACCGCACAGAGCGTCATTTTGTCTGCGAAGTGACGGGAGAATTTCCTGAAAACTCCTACCCTGCCGACAAAGACCTCACGCTGAAAATAGGTGCTCAAGTGATGTTTATCAAGAACGACCCGTCCGCCGACCATGCGTTCTACAACGGCAAGATTGGACGTATCGTGGGATTCTCCGACGAAGGAATCATGGTGAAATGTCCTGAGGATCAACAAACCATCGTAGTAGGTCAACTTTCATGGGAAAACACGAAAGTGACCATCAACGAGACCACCAAGGAAATACAGGAAGAGGTGATTGGCATCTTCAAACAGATACCTCTGCATTTGGCATGGGCTATCACCATCCACAAAAGTCAGGGACTCACCTTCGACCGCGCTATCCTCGACATCAACGATTCGTTTGCACACGGACAAGTGTATGTGGCACTGAGTCGATGTCGCAGCCTTGAGGGCATGGTGCTTTCTCGTCCTCTCAATATCAGAAAACTTGCCGTGGATGAAAGTGTCAACCAATTCATTTCCAAAGAATTGGAAGAAGCGACGCATGCCAGCGAACAGTTGGGCAGTAACCGCTATGAATACTTCAAGACCCTCCTCAACGAACTCTTTGATTTCCGTCGCAACTTTGAGCAAATGAACCATGTGCTGAGAATCTACGAGGAAGACCTCTACCGCAGTAATCCCGGCCTCAACGAGCAATGGAAAAAGGCAACAGAGATTTTTAAGACCAACATCATCGAAGTGTCGATGAAATTCAAGGAGCAATACACAAAATTACTCGATTCATCCCCCGACTACCAACACAATGCCATGCTGCAAGAGCGTATCATCAAAGGCTCTCAGTATTTTGCCGACCAACTCCACACCCTTGACACGCTACTGGCAAATACTCCCACCATTGGCAACCAAGCTGTGAAAAAGAAATACGGCAATGCTTTCGACCCTTTCAAGATGGACCTCAGCACTAAAATTGGCACGCTCGAAAAGACGGTGAAACATGGTTTCTCTGTACGCACTTACCTCCGCGACAAGGCATTCGCCCTACTCGACGAACAGCCCGAGGAAAAGAAAAAGCCAAAGCGGAACACCACCAAACTGAAAAACGAAAAAACCTGGGATGCCTCCCTACGCTACTATGAGCAAGGCATGAGCGTGCAGGAAATCGCCAAGTTGCGCAATTTATCACCCGACACCATCTACAGCCATTTATCTCGTTTTTTCGAGGACGGAAGAGTAGATGCACGCCGTATCATTCCCCCTTCCCACATGCAAATGGTGAAAGCTATCATCGACACCGAAGGTTGGCCCGAGCGCGACTACTATCTCCAAGACCGTCTCCCCAAGTACATCGGTCGCAACGAACTAAGAATCATCTTGCAATTACTACGGGAATCTTCCTAAGAGCACGTTCTCATTTGCTGGAACCCTCCTTTGATTTTGTCAGTGCTTTCCTTTGATTGCACTGAACCATTTCTTTGATTTTACTGAAATGCCAAGCCCTCAACGTTGTCACGGCGAGCCTTCGCCATCGCAACGCCGAGCGCTCGCCGTTTCGATGACGAGCCCTCGGCAACTAGTTGAATTCAAAGGAGCCGTTCAGTCAATCCAAACTTGCGCCTCTGATAATCCTCTAAAGCGATTGGCTTGCACCGAGCTAAAAGGTTCGGACAATCCACTAAAGGGTCGCAAACTCTTCCCTTAAGCGTTGCATCAAAAGCAAGCCCTCGCTGGAACTCCAACGAGGGCTTGCTTCTTATCGTAATCAAGGGAATCCTTGTAAGTGATTCAAAAAGAGATGGTAAGTATCTTATTCAGGAGTAGAAACAGGTTTCACGCCTTCTTTCTTTTGCTTTTGAATTTCTTCTTTGCTTAGATTCGACATATTGCCAAGAATGTAAACACGTGAAAGTTCGTCCTTGCAGTTAGTAAATACCTGAATGGTTTTTCTGAACTTCCCTGGCATCTTGTTTGTGCCATCATAAGTGACAGAGATTTCACCTGAGCCACCTGGAGAGATAGGGTCCTTTGGGAAGTCGGCTACGGTACAACCGCAGGAAGTATGTACATAATTGATGTAGAGTTTGTCATTACCCACATTGTAGAACTTGAAGGTGCATTTCTGCACAGGCGTATCCTGCGAGAATGTGCCAAGGTCCACTGAAGTTTGTTCATACTTGATTTCGGCATACTTCTTTTTTTTGGCGCTCACACCAACGACCATCAGCAATGCCATCACAACAAAAGCAAATCTAAGTTTGTTCATATCGTTTCTAAGGTTTTAAGTTACAAATCAGGATGCAAAGTTATACAAATTCAGATGAATATAGAAAAAAACTAAGTGAAAAAGTATTAAGTAACGATAAAAACTTGGTATGGAACAGCATCAGTATCGTCATCACCTCGCTGTCGCCCAGACGGCTGGAACTATTAAGCTACGCTTGCCAGGGACATCTACCATGTGTTTTTTCAATTCAGGAACAAAATATTTGCAAAATTCGTCGAGAATAAAAAAATAATATATTAAATTTGCATCTGTCATAGGAGTGCATTTTTTATAGAAATTGAATAATGAGAAAGAACATCATCACATTGCTGCTTGCCGTTATTGCATGGGCTACTCTCATACATAACGCCTCTGCCACTGGGCAGGAGGGCGAGCGCCTTACATGGAACGGGAAGTCCTATCAGATGCTGACGTGCCCCCTTTACGCCAATCCCGACATGAAGAAATGGCACGAGCAAAGAGAACGGGAATGGGGCAAAACATCTCTTTGGCGAGGCTACATCGGCCATTGGGAGATAGAAAACGGCATGCTCTACCTCTGCTCCATCTGGAGAGAAAAGGGAGGAGATATTTCTCCCAACGAAATCCCCGAGCTCCGCAAGTACTGCAAGAACGGAAAGTGTGCCGCCACATGGTTCAGCGACACCCTATGCGTCGTGTCGGGCAAACAAGTCTTCTACGAACACATGGGATTCAACCGTCACTACGAGCATGAGGACTTCATCATCGTGAAGCGTGGCAAGGTTATGTCCGTCAAGCGGATAGACAACAAGTCCATCATCAAGGGGAAGATAGATGAACCAGATGCAAATAAAAAACTCACTCAGTTCCTCGACGACCTCGGTGCTCAGCTCCACAAGCGCTATCCCGAAGAGAGCGGCCGCATCATCGCTAGAGTCCAGTACAGTAACTTCGGCCTTATGATGATGCCCACCGACGTGGACGTGACCTTCCTCAAGCACACTGCTCCTACTAACCCACAAATAGAAAAGGAAATCAAAGAGAAACTCGCCAACTATATCCTCACCAACCAGTTCTTACCCCTTTACTACATCAACGGCGAAATCAAGAAAGTGGCCTGGACACTCCCCATCCGCATCACCAAATGAAAGGAACAATTTGCAAAAGAAACTATAGGAGGACACTACAATGAGATTACATTAACGTGAGTTCGATGTCAGTCTATCCAGCCATCTTTGTTGGGCTTGTGGGCACCAGGAATGAGTTCTTCCTTGTGGTCCTTGATGCGGATAATGTGTTTCCAGCAACGAGGAAGGGCAAAGGTACCTATCGTTTCGTCGAGAACGAGAATGTAGAAATGCCCATCCACAGACATTGCGCTATATAAGTCCTTGTGCTTATAGGTTTTGGAGATGCTATACTCTCGCTCTTCCCCACTGCCAATGATCAGTTCATCGTTTGTTGAAACGATATAGAATTTCTGATGAGGATTCAGTCCGATATAATCGTTTTCGACAGTAAACTTCAAAGCGTTCTGAACGTCTTTGGCAGAAGATTCTGGAACCACATACAGATGGCCTGTTGTCTTGCCGCAATAGGTGTCCTCTTCATCGGGATAGCATTCTCCGACGAGTGAGGGATTCCCTCCAAAATCCTCATGGGTCACTTCGTAACAGGTCTCGTACACCTTGATGCTGTCAATATTTTCCATCATCCATTTTACGAAATCTGTGAGGGGACGCATATTGAAGGGTTCCTCTTGGAATTTTGTTTCTTCACGAGTGATGTATTTCATCATCCATTCCGTACATGTCTTGCTGGTATTCACCTTGAGGGTTGCTGCTCTAGCAGCTTTGTAACCAGCGAACATGTATTCGTTGTTACCAGTGCCTTGCAGCTCTATTCTTTCGCCGTCCATCCCTTCGAGTGCCAAGGCATAGAGGACAGTGTCTTTGAGATGTTGATGAATCTCTTTGTGATAACATTGGCGTGCTATGCCACTTCCCCAGCGGAAAGCGCGAAGGCAGGAATCGACAATCTCTGCCCCTACTTTCATGTCCTTGACCAGCTCATCTGTCAATTCTTCGGGCTTAAAAATTTCAGGCTTAGCAACTATATCGTAATACTCTGTTTCCGTCCTCAGGATGGCACCACCTTCGTAATGAATACGCTTGTGTGTCATGTTAGCGTCTTTCCCATCCAAATAAGAAACGAGGTTCTCAATGGGGTCTCCTGACTGGCTTATCTTTTCGGAAGAACAGGCAACCATCAGGCTGCACGATACTATAAGGAATAATGCTTTTTTCATTGTTTTTTGATTTTGAAATAGAATGTATGAATATAGCAAGACGTCTTTTCTAATTAGTTTTTATAATTGGGCGATAGCCTGCTCCAACTGCCTTCCACTTGTTTCTATCTCGTTGACAATGTCATCGTAGGTGGAATGGTCGAAATACATGGAGTATCTATTATCATCGTTTTTTACCAAGCTGGAATTAACGCAAGGCTTGGCAGTAGGCGTTTCAGGCTCTTTCACCAACAGAACTACCGCAACGATTGCTGCAGCTATGCCAACCACCCATGGCAGGTAATTGCGATACAAAGGAACAATGTTCGCTTGCTGCTTCTCGTCCACGGCATCCATTTGCTCCGAGAGCTTCTTCATAAACGCATCCTCATCACTCAACTTAGGGCGATAAGCATGAAATATGTCTTTTAGTGCTTGGTCTTTCATATCTGTCGGGATTGATTGTTAATTAGTTTGTTTCGCAAGTGCTCACGTCCACGAGAGAGATAGGCTTTCACTGTACCCTCTGCCACATTCATGATGGTGGCGATTTCCTTGACGGAACGATCCTCCATGTAAAAGAGAAGCACAGCAGTGCGTTCACTTATCCCCAGTCCGTTGATAGCGTGATAGAGGTCCTGATAGTTGAAGGCATCATCGGTATGTGAACTTGCAGCCACATCGTTAGCCTTGTCGATGTCCATGGTGACGCCTCGTGTAGTCAGTTTGCGCTGATGGTCTATCAGGCAGTTGCAGGCAATCTTGTAGAGCCAAGCCGAGAAAACCGCCTCATCCTCGAAAGTAGGTGATGCCACGTATGCTTTCATCAGAGCCTCCTGTGCCACGTCATCTGCCTCATCGCCATTGCCACTGCATGCCGCCAATAGGAAGCGACGCAAGCCGGACAGCTCTTTACGGACAAGTTTGGTGAATAATTCTCGGTTCATTGTACGTTTTCGTGATTGCTTTCGGATATATAAACGTATGAATGGGGCAAAAGGTTGCATGAAGGATGAATTTTTCGTTAATTCTTCAAAATATGGCTTTCATGTCAGCGTTTTTTCGTAACTTTGTACCCAAATGTGTTATTTTGTTAAGGTAACAAAGATAATCAAAACTTAAAAATGAAAGATAAAAACACCCTCATTGGATGGCTGCTCATTGCCCTCGTGTTTGTGGGCTTCATGATGTACAACAGCAAAGACGCAGAGAAGCGCGCAGCAGCCATCAAGAAACAACAGGCTATCGAAGCTTTGGCTCAACAAAAATCTGACAGTATTGCCAAAATCGAAGCCCAGAAGCAAGCAGAGAAAGAACTGGCTGAACTTAGCGACTCTACGAATGCCCTTTTCAAGGCACGCCAAGGTAGCGCAGGAACCACTGTCATTCAGAACGAATTGCTCAAACTGACCATCTCCAACAAGGGTGGACAGTTGCAGCGTGCTGAAATACTCGACCCTACTTACAAAAACCAGCAAGGAGGCAACGTGGTTCTCTTCGACGCTGAGGAATCGAACATGCAGTTCATCTTTGAAGGCAAGGAGGACAACATCATTTCCGACGAATTCTTCTTCACACCTAAGGAAGTGAGCAAGGATGCTGTGACCATGTCGTTACCAGTGGGCGGTGGAAGTATCGACATCAATTATTCCCTTGTTCCTAACTCCTACCTCGTGAACATGAACGTGCAAGCCAATGGACTGAAGGGCTTCTTCCCTGCCAAAGCTGACAAGTTCATGATTTCGTGGAACGAGAAGATGCGTCAGCAAGAAAAGGGTTATACCTTCGAAAACCGCTATAGCACCATCACATATCGTGACACAGAAGACGACACAGACGAACTCTCTTCGGCTGGTACCGACAAGGAAAAGGATAGCGAAGATTTCGATGAAAACCTCAAATGGCTTGCGTTCAAGACTCAGTTCTTCAGTCAGATTCTCATTCCTGAAGAAACGCTCGACGTGGAAAAGATGTCGTCGAAACAACTGAAGGAAGTGAAGGGTGAAGTGGAAGTGAAATATCTCAAGAACCTCAAGGCTGAGGTCACAACCCCTTTTGACCCTTCGGGAAAGAACCCAACCAACATGAAGATGTATCTGGGTCCAAACAAGTTCCAAACCTTGCAGGAAAACGAAAAGATGCTGGGTGAGAATCGAGACCTCGACCTTCAGAGTATCGTTTATCTCGGTTGGCCTATCATCCGCTGGATTAACCGTTTCATCTTCATCTACCTATTCGACTGGCTCACAGGATGGGGACTCAACATGGGTATTGTGCTCTTACTGATTACGCTGATTGTGAAGTTTGCCGTCTATCCATTGATGAAGAAATCCTACCTTTCTTCAGCCAACATGCGTGTGCTTCGTCCAAAAATCGACGAAATCAATGCGAAATACACGAAGCCTGAGGATGCTATGGTGAAGCAACAGGAAACCATGAAACTCTATTCAGAGTATGGTGTTTCGCCAATGGGTGGCTGTCTGCCTATGCTCATACAGATGCCTATCTGGATTGCCCTCTTCAACTTCATTCCAAACGCTATTGAATTGCGCGGCCAGTCGTTCCTCTGGGCAAAAGACCTCTCTGCTTACGACGATGTCATCCAGTGGGGCACGAACATCTGGGGAATTGGAGACCACATCAGCATTTTCTGTGTGCTTTGGTGTCTTTCTACTGTGGTCAACACATGGATTTCCATGCGCCAGCAGCAGTATTCCATGACTCCTGAACAGGAGCAGAGCATGAAGATGATGAAATGGATGTCGTACCTCATGCCTCTCATTTTCTTCTTCTCGTTCAACAATTATGCTTCGGGACTGACTTACTACTACTTCATCTCTGGTTTGATTTCGATCATCATGATGTGGTATTTGCGCAAGACGACTGACGATGCAAAACTATTGGCGAAGCTTGAAAGCCGCCATAAGAAGATGAAGGCAAATCCAAAGAAGACGACCAGCATGATGGAACGACTTCAGAAGATGGCTGAGCAACAGCAGGAAGTGTTGCGCCAACAACAAGAACAACAAGCCAAGAAGAACGGAAAGAAATAAACACCTTTTGAGTTAAAAGTTAATGGACTGCAATCTATTAACTTTTAACTCTTATTCTTTTGACTAAATCTATATCTATATGAATAAATCAGTAATCACATTCCTCGCCGCAGGACTTTTATCTATGGCACAGAAAGAAGCGCAGGCTCAGACCTTTATTGGACGACAAACGCCCAAAATTGAGAATCGCACACTGACTCCCGAACTGCTTTGGGCGATGGGACGCATTGGCGGTTCTTCTGTTTCGCCCGATGCCAAACAGATTGCCTACAACGTGAGCTATTACAGTGTAGCTGAAAACAAGAGCCACACCGTGATTTATACGCTCAACACTAATGGTACCAACGAAAAATTGCTCACCACACAGAAAGGTAGTGAACTGGCTCCAAAATACTTGAAGAACGGAAAAATCACTTTCCTTGCTGCTGATGCCGATGGCACGATGCAACTTTGGATGATGAATGCCGACGGTTCTGCACGTCAGCAGATTTCGAAGGGAAAACGCGACATCGAAGACTACATCTTCTCGCCCGACGAGAAGCTTGTGCTCGTCATCCACTCCGTGCCTTATACGGGTTCCATTGCTGCAAAGCCTGCCGACCTGCCCAAGACGTCGGGATATGTGGTGAACGAAGCGATGTACCGCCATTGGGACGAATGGGTGGAAGCCATTCCTCAACCTTTTATCTATCATTTCAATGGCACCGAACTCTCCACCGACCCTATTCCTGTGCTGGGCAACGAACCTTTTGAAAGCCCTATGAAACCTTTTGGCGGCATTGAGCAGTTGTGCTGGAGTCCTAACAGCAAGTGCATTGCTTATACTTGCCGCAAGAAGACTGGGCGAGAATATGCCATTTCTACGGATTCCGACATATACCTTTATAATATAGAGACGGGCAAGACCACCAATCTCTGCAAGCCATCCACTTATAAGACTCCTGCATACGACTTCACTCGCTCGCTTCAGCATCAGGCTGTGAATGCTCCGCTGAAGGAAGGACTGGACTACAACCTAGGCTACGACACGAATCCATCATTCTCTGCCAATGGCAAGTACATTGCTTGGCAAAGCATGGAGCGTGATGGCTATGAAAGCGACCGTAACCGCTTGTGCGTCTATGAGTTAGAGACAGGCAAGAAGACCTACGTCACAGAGCAGTTTGACAGTAATGTGGATGCTTACACTTGGGCAAACGACAACAAAACACTCTACTTCGTGGGCACTTGGCATGGTACAACTCATGTGTATAGCACCAACCTAAAGGGACAAGTGAAGAAAATCACTGATGGGCAATATGATTACACGGACGTGGCTCTTTGTGGCAAAAAACTGCTTTGTGGACGCCAGTCGATGAAAGAAGCCAAGGAATACTTCCTTGTGGATGTGAAGAAAGGCAATGCCACTCAGCTCACGCATGAGAACCAATACTTCCGCGACAATATCGACTGGGGCGATGTGCAACCACGCACTTGCAAGTCGGTGGATGGCAAGGACATCCTCTCATGGATTGTACTTCCTCCTCGCTTCGATGCCAACAAGAAATACCCTGCCCTGCTCTTCTGCGAGGGTGGTCCTCAAAGCCCTGTCAGCCAGTTCTGGAGCTATCGCTGGAACATGCAAATCATGGCTGCCAACGGCTATATCGTGGTTTGTCCTAACCGCCGCGGTTTGCCAGGATTCGGTCAGGAATGGCTGGAGGAGATTTCCACCAACTACACAGGTCGCTGCATGGATGACTACAAGAGCGCTATCGACGATGCTTGCAAGCTTCCATACGTTGACAAGAACCGTCTGGGCTGCGTAGGAGCAAGTTTTGGCGGCTTCAGCGTTTATTGGTTGGCAGGAAACCACGACAAGCGTTTCAAGGCTTTCATTGCACACGATGGTATTTACAACCTCGAGGCACAATACACAGAGACCGAAGAGGCTTGGTTCACCAACTGGGACCTCGGTGGTGCTCCTTGGTTGAAGGACGATGCCACGACTCAGCGCACTTTCCAGAATTCTCCTCATAAGTTCATTGAGAAATGGGACACTCCTATCCTCTGCATTCATGGAGAGAAGGATTACCGCATCGTTGCTTCACAAGCCATGTCGGCATTCAACGCAGCCCGCTACAGAGGCGTTCCTGCACAGCTTCTCATCTTCCCTGATGAGAACCACTGGGTGCTGAAACCACAAAACGGTATCCTCTGGCAACGCACCTTCTTCGCTTGGCTCGACAAGTGGGTGAAGAAAGACTAGGGAAACTAGGGAAAACTAGGAACCCTAGGAAAACTAGGAGCCCTAGGGAAACTAGGAAAACTAGGAAAACCTAGCACACATATCAAGGAAAAAAACAAATCATCTTAATCATATGACACAAGCAATTCAAAAAACGCTGAGAGACTCAGCCGCAATGCGCTGGACAGCTCTCATTCTGTTGGCTCTTGCCATGTTCTGTTCATATATCTTTATGGACATCCTCTCTCCGATTAAGGACCTGATGCTTTCAGAGCGTGGATGGGACTCCACCGCTTTCGGAACCATGCAAGGTGCTGAAACCTTCCTCAACGTATTCGTTTTCTTTCTCATCTTCGCAGGTATCATCCTCGACAAGATGGGCGTGCGATTCACCGCCATCCTTTCGGGAATCGTGATGCTCGTCGGCGCCGTCATCAAATGGTATGCTGTTGACGATGCATTCAAGGGAAGTGGTTTGGAAACTTGGTTCACCAACAACCTCAACTACATTCCTGGCTTTGACGAGTTAGGCGTTTCACCTTTCTATAGAGGAATGCCAGCATCAGCCAAATTCGCTGCCGTAGGTTTCATGATTTTCGGTTGCGGTGTTGAAATGGCAGGTATCACGGTAAGCCGTGGTATCGTCAAGTGGTTCAAGGGACGCGAAATGGCATTGGCTATGGGTTCTGAAATGGCATTGGCTCGCCTCGGTGTGGCTACTTGCATGATTTTCTCACCTTATTTCGCTAAATTGGGTGGCGTTATCAGTGTTTCTCGTTCTGTTGCTTTTGGTGTGGTTCTCCTTGCCATCGCACTCATCATGTTCATCGTATATTTCTTCATGGATAAAAAACTCGATGCACAGACTGGTGAAGCTGAAGAGAAGGATGATCCATTCAAAATCAGCGACCTCGGACAGATTCTCACCAGTAGTGGTTTCTGGCTCGTTGCATTGCTTTGTGTGCTTTATTATTCTGCCATTTTCCCATTCCAGAAATATGCAGTAAACATGCTTCAATGCAATCTAACCCTTATTGCTCCTGATGCTGATTCCTACTGGGCAAGCAGTTCGGTAACGATTGTGCAGTATGTAATCATGCTCGTGGTGGCAGCAGCAGGTTTTGCCAGCAACTTCCAGAAGAAGAAAAGCAATCAGATACTGCTCCTCTGCGTCTCCATCATTGCTCTCATCGCTTACTGCTACATGGGTTATATGCGTCAATCGGCTGAATCCATTTTTGCTGTATTCCCACTCTTGGCAGTGCTGATTACTCCAATCCTCGGTAGCTACGTGGACCACAAGGGAAAGGCTGCCTCCATGCTTGTGCTCGGTTCACTGCTTCTCATTGCTTGCCACCTCACTTTCGCCTTCGTGCTTCCAGCATTCAAGGGCAACGCAGCTGGTGGTATTTTCATCGCCTACCTCACCATCCTCGTACTTGGTGCATCTTTCTCACTCGTACCTGCATCCCTTTGGCCAAGCGTTCCTAAGTTGGTGGATGCCAAGATTATAGGTTCGGCTTACGCACTCATTTTCTGGATTCAGAACATCGGTCTTTGGTTGTTCCCACTCCTTATCGGTAAGGTGCTCGACAGCACAAATCCTGGCGTGACAGATCCTACGCAGTACAACTACACCGCTCCGCTTGTGATGTTGGCTTGCCTCGGTGTGGCAGCTCTCATCCTCGGACTCGTTCTGAAAGTAGTAGATAAGAAGAAAGGTATCGGACTCGAAGAACCAAATATCAAATAAATTGCAAATTTAAATCAGAAATATCATGTTTGAAGGACAACCCAAAGGGCTCTATGCACTTGCCCTTGCTAACACAGGTGAGCGTTTTGGCTACTACACAATGTTAGCCATTTTCGCATTGTTCATGCAGGCAAAATTTGGCATGAGCGAAGCAGAAGCAGGAACAATCTATGCAGTATTCCTTGCCGTAGTTTATTTCTCCCCACTCTTCGGAGGTATGATTGCCGACAAAATCGGTTATGGCCGTTGTGTCACCATCGGTTTTATCGTCATGTTCCTCGGTTATCTTGGACTTGCCATCCCAACTGCACCCGACGCAGCAGGTAAGGCAGCGATGTACACAGGTCTTACACTCGTTTCCCTCGGAACAGGTTTCTTCAAGGGAAATCTGCAAGTGCTGGTAGGTAATCTTTATGATGATCCTAAGTATTCTTCTCGCCGCGATAGCGCATTCAGTCTTTTCTATATGGCCATTAATATTGGTGCCATGTTTGCTCCATCCATGGCAAAGTGGATTACCAACCAATATCTGAGCCGTGACGGTTTCACATACGCTGCTGATGCCGTTGCCACATACGGTGAACGCGCCAATGAATACCTCACATCTCTCTACGGAGCATACGGGCTTTGCTTCGGAGTGGCATGTGTTTCACTCATTCTCTCAGGAATCATCTATTTTGCAACGCGCAAATGGTATAAGCACGCAGACATCACAGCCAAGAAGGCTAAGGAAGAAAATGCTCACGTGGAAGAACTGACTCCAAAGCAGACCAAGGACCGCATCATCGCACTCCTGCTCGTCTTTGCTGTTGTTATCTTCTTCTGGATGGCATTCCATCAGAATGGTTCCGCACTCACATTCTTCGCTAAGAAATACACTAACCTCACCGTTAGCGGCGGATTGAGAATCGGATTCAACATCTTCAGCCTTGCACTTATTGCCCTCTCTGTTTACACTGGTTTCAGCACTTTCCAGGCAAAAGAAAAGAAGACTCGCAACATCTGTGGTATCGTCACACTTCTTGCTTGGGCAGGCGCTTATGCACTCTACAGCGGAATGGAAAATCCTACGCATGCTCAGCCATCTGATTTCCAGCAGTTTAACCCATTCTTCGTCGTAGCTCTCACGCCATTCAG
>Ga0247609_10004688_pt1 | contig 13545 bp, 8 predicted proteins | sample 172DNAGHGlowgp2_FD_193487 | JGI IMG/M metagenome (GOLD analysis project Ga0247609, IMG submission 193487) | Sheep rumen microbial communities from Palmerston North, Manawatu-Wanganui, New Zealand - 1728 DNA GHGlow gp2 | ecosystem: Host-associated > Mammals > Digestive system > Stomach > Rumen ...
CCTCTATGATATTACTCTTTCCAACATTAGGACGGCCAATAAAAAGATTAAAAGTCTTGCATCCTTTAATCTCTACATCCTCCAAGGATTTATAATTGCGAATACTTATGTTCTCTATCTTCTTCATAAGAATAATTGGGGCCTGTAAACAATATGTTTGATATTTAGAAACAATATAAACAACTTGGTACAATAGATTCCGAAAAGAATTCCTTCCTTCAGCGAGAACGATTCCTTTGAGGTTATATTATCCTCAGAGACTTAAACTCCTATCCTCCTATCCTCCGTAGATTTTTTATAATGGTGGGTTCTATAAATTATGTCGGATTGATTATTTGAACCTTTAGCTCGGCGAAGCCAAAACAGCCCAAAAGATGAACAAAACAAAGTGGGGGCAACTGATGATATTACACCATTGTCTATTTGCAAAAGTGAAAAATCTTTCCTATTAGGATTTTGCACATCAAAATATTTTAGCTCAAGTTCTTCTGGCTGACCAAATGTTGATGTGACAAAACCCGAAATCTTTAGTGTCTCTGAATCCACAATATGCTCGTTGCCATTCGATTCCTGTAAGTAAGCCTCGATATTGGAAGTATAGGCAACTAACACTACATCAAGATGCAAATCGTTCAAATATGTTGGTATCATTTGCCTTATAATCGTGACACATACAACTTGTACAACTTATCAAACACACTGGCATTATACTCAGATGCAGAATCCAAGTCGTTTTGATTAATCAAACCAGTATTAGGTTCCTTGATAGTATGGCAGGAACCGTCTTTCACTGCATAAACCTCTATATCGTCTGGCTTTATGATACATCTGGAAGGAACGACATCGCTAAATAGCTCGGAATCTACGCCCATCGAGGCCAACTTACCAGCAAACATTAGAATATTGACTGCGGACAAAATATATGGGCTATGAGTAGTGATCATTGCGATGCTGGGATGCAGTTCGTTGTTACAGCAGCTAATGATATCTTTCATTAAATCTAACTGAGTCTGCGGGAACAGGTTCTGTTCTGGTTCCTCTATGACGAATGCTGTGCTGTTTGGAGATGTAAGACGATTGAAGTCATCCCTGACGGCTAATGCTGCTTCGTAAGATGTGTTTTCTTGTGCGGGACCTGCCTTTGTAACATCTATAAACTGTTGCGAAGAAGATTTCTCAGCTGTCGCTGGAAAATACTTACTTACCAGTCGCCCAATAAGCTCTCCCTTGCGCTGTTCGACCTCAAATGAGACTTCTTTATCATAAACATCAAAGTACTTACCTGTGAAGAACTTTGTTGTAATAACCAATGGAACTGCTGACTGCATACCACTGGAAGCATCATAGAGCGAAGTGCTGTAAGTATGGCCATTCTGATGGATGATGGTATCACGATTCTCTCCGCCCACTTTCTCAAAGTAGTATTTGACACCCAACTCCAAGATATCGGTCTTGTTTTCTGAATTAAAATACTTACGACAGTAAAACCAGTCGAAAAGGAAACTGCGGAAATTGGTGGATTCCATCTCACGCAACTCCAAATCCTTCATTGTAATGACATTACGATCTGAAGGAATGTAAGAGACTTTGATACGACGATACTTGTTGTTAGGTTTGATGCGGAGTGTGAAATCTCCATGGACATATTGGATAATCACAAAATCCGACTCGTACTTCACCTCGGAAGATTCAGGGTGAATATAGCCATGCATCCTATGGAAGTCCTCAACAAAATTCCTAAAATCAACTCCGTCAGGCAACACTTTTTCAGAAAGCGTAGTACATGCCTCCTTCTCAAGCCACATACAGGTGCTAAGAAGTTTAGCTATAGTACTCTTTCCGCTGCTCTGGGGTCCTATCAGCACGCAGAACCGACGAAAGATGATTTTAACGCGACCGGTTATTGGACCAACGTTGCTTATGACAATTTTTCTCATATCAATATCTTAAGTAATGATAAAAATTACTTGGTACGTTTTAAAACAAATAATTTACGAAAAATTGGCTTCGCCGAGCTATAGGTTTGCGGTTAATTCATGGCAATTCGTGTTAAAACAAAACATAAATTACCGTATATTATCGTATTAATAAACTTGGTACAATAGATTCCGAAAAGAATTCCTTCCTTCAGCGAGAACGATTCCTTTGAGGTTATATTATCCTCAGAGACTTAAACTCCTATCCTCCTATCCTCCGTAGATTTTTTATAATGGTTGGTTCTAAAAATTATGTCGGATTGATTATTTGAACCTTTAGCTCGGCGAAGCCAAAACAGCCCAAAAGATGAACAAAACAAGAGACTAACATGAACACCTCAAAATGTGCCAAGTTATTTTTTAATTGTTACTATCATACTTCTATTTGTAAACCAGATTAGATCGTATTCATCAATACACGGTACCTGATAAAAGTATTTATAAGACCTTAGTCGGCTCAAACGACAAAGGCACATGCGTCCGAGCAGCAAAATGAGTTCTATAGGTCATCTCTGATGTTGTTACTCTGGGATATCCTCTACGAAAACAGACAAAAGCTTCAAGAGAACGCAAAGTGCTCAAAGAGCATCCTAAATCAGCGACACCAGTCTTGAAAATATCAATTGTTACTTGCAATTGTTTCATTGCTGACTTATAGTTGCTTTTTATGGTCTTTGTATTTGAAGAAAGGGCGTTTGCTTTGAATTCTATAAAGGAAAGAACTTGGTCAGTAATCACAGCACAGTCGCATCGTTTAGTGGGGGCAACTGATGATATTACACCATTGTCTATTTGCAAAAGTGAAAAATCTTTCCTATTAGGATTTTGCACATCAAAATATTTTAGCTCAAGTTCTTCTGGCTGACCAAATGTTGATGTGACAAAACCCGAAATCTTTAGTGTCTCTGAATCCACAATATGCTCGTTGCCATTCGATTCCTGTAAGTAAGCCTCGATATTGGAAGTATAGGCAACTAACACTACATCAAGATGCAAATCGTTCAAATATGTTGGTATCATTTGCCTTATAATCGTGACACATACAACTTGTACAACTTATCAAACACACTGGCATTATACTCAGATGCAGAATCCAAGTCGTTTTGATTAATCAAACCAGTATTAGGTTCCTTGATAGTATGGCAGGAACCGTCTTTCACTGCATAAACCTCTATATCGTCTGGCTTTATGATACATCTGGAAGGAACGACATCGCTAAATAGCTCGGAATCTACGCCCATCGAGGCCAACTTACCAGCAAACATTAGAATATTGACTGCGGACAAAATATATGGGCTATGAGTAGTGATCATTGCGATGCTGGGATGCAGTTCGTTGTTACAGCAGCTAATGATATCTTTCATTAAATCTAACTGAGTCTGCGGGAACAGGTTCTGTTCTGGTTCCTCTATGACGAATGCTGTGCTGTTTGGAGATGTAAGACGATTGAAGTCATCCCTGACGGCTAATGCTGCTTCGTAAGATGTGTTTTCTTGTGCGGGACCTGCCTTTGTAACATCTATAAACTGTTGCGAAGAAGATTTCTCAGCTGTCGCTGGAAAATACTTACTTACCAGTCGCCCAATAAGCTCTCCCTTGCGCTGTTCGACCTCAAATGAGACTTCTTTATCATAAACATCAAAGTACTTACCTGTGAAGAACTTTGTTGTAATAACCAATGGAACTGCTGACTGCATACCACTGGAAGCATCATAGAGCGAAGTGCTGTAAGTATGGCCATTCTGATGGATGATGGTATCACGATTCTCTCCGCCCACTTTCTCAAAGTAGTATTTGACACCCAACTCCAAGATATCGGTCTTGTTTTCTGAATTAAAATACTTACGACAGTAAAACCAGTCGAAAAGGAAACTGCGGAAATTGGTGGATTCCATCTCACGCAACTCCAAATCCTTCATTGTAATGACATTACGATCTGAAGGAATGTAAGAGACTTTGATACGACGATACTTGTTGTTAGGTTTGATGCGGAGTGTGAAATCTCCATGGACATATTGGATAATCACAAAATCCGACTCGTACTTCACCTCGGAAGATTCAGGGTGAATATAGCCATGCATCCTATGGAAGTCCTCAACAAAATTCCTAAAATCAACTCCGTCAGGCAACACTTTTTCAGAAAGCGTAGTACATGCCTCCTTCTCAAGCCACATACAGGTGCTAAGAAGTTTAGCTATAGTACTCTTTCCGCTGCTCTGGGGTCCTATCAGCACGCAGAACCGACGAAAGATGATTTTAACGCGACCGGTTATTGGACCAACGTTGCTTATGACAATTTTTCTCATATCAATATCTTAAGTAATGATAAAAATTACTTGGTACGTTTTAAAACAAATAATTTACGAAAAATTGGCTTCGCCGAGCTATAGGTTTGCGGTTAATTCATGGCAATTCGTGTTAAAACAAAACATAAATTACCGTATATTATCGTATTAATAAACTTGGTACAATAGATTCCGAAAAGAATTCCTTCCTTCAGCGAGAACGATTCCTTTGAGGTTATATTATCCTCAGAGACTTAAACTCCTATCCTCCTATCCTCCGTAGATTTTTTATAATGGTTGGTTCTAAAAATTATGTCGGATTGATTTTTGAACCTTTAGCTCGGCGAAGCCAATTGATTTGATTGGATTTTTGTCAGTTTTTGAGGGCGCATAGCGAGCTATGTAACCGAGAACCTTCAGCTCGGCGTAGCCAAAAGTGGCAAAAAGGCTTCAAATCAAACAAAAAGCAACCGAATTGAAATGTTTTTAATTGGTAGTGAACTAAAAACAGAATTTTTAGAACCTACCTAATTTCATTCCGCAGAAAAATCAATTGTACCAAGTTGTTTTTATCAGTTCTTGTCTGGATTACCCCTCAAATCCGTTTGGATTTTGAGACTGCCAATTCCAAGAGTCGCGGCACATGTCCTCAATACCATATTTTGCCTTCCAGCCAAGCTCACGCTCAGCCTTCGATGGGTCGCAATAGCAAGTAGCGATGTCACCTGGACGACGTGGCTTAATGCTATATGGCACCTTCACGCCGTTTGCCTTCTCGAAAGCGTTTACCACGTCGAGCACACTGTAACCATGACCTGTACCGATGTTGTAAATGGCAAGTCCTGCATTCTTTTCAATTGCCTGAAGTGCAGCCACATGCGCTGTAGCGAGGTCAACCACATGGATATAGTCGCGTACACCCGTGCCATCATGTGTGTCATAGTCGTTACCAAAGACACCGAGTTCCTTGCGGCGACCGATAGCGGTCTGTGTAATATATGGCATGAGGTTGTTTGGAATACCATTAGGATTCTCACCGATACGTCCGCTCTGATGAGCACCGATAGGATTGAAGTAGCGCAGCAGCACCACATTCCATTCAGGATCAGCCTTCTGCACGTCCATCAGTACCTGTTCAAGCATCGACTTGGTCTGGCCATAAGGGTTGGTGCAGTGTCCCTTTGGACATTCCTCTGTGATAGGAATGATGGCAGGGTCGCCATAAACCGTTGCAGAACTGGAGAAAATGATATTCTTGCAACCATGTTGACGCATCACATCGATGAGGGTGAACGTACCGCTCATGTTGTTTTCGTAATACTCCAATGGTTTAGCAACACTCTCGCCCACAGCCTTCAGTCCTGCGAAATGGATGCAGGAGTCAAACTTATATTGTTCAAACACCTTGTTGAGCGCCTCGCGGTCACGGATGTCAGCCTTCACAAATGGCACTTCAGCACCGATGAGTTCACCCACACGACGAAGTGCTTCAGGATTGGAATTAACGAGGTTGTCAACAACAACGAACTCATAACCAGCCTTATGAAGTTCGATGAGTGTGTGGCTGCCAATAAAACCAGCGCCACCAGTAACTAAGATTCTTTTAGCCATGATATTCTTGATTTAAAAAAGGATGAATATTATAGTTGTTAGGAAATGAATCAACCTAAAAACTGCATATTTGTTAGCTTTTTGCTATAAAACCTGAAACCTGAAACGGCGCCTCGCGCCCTGAACCTTTAGCTCGACGAAGTCAAACCTGAAACCTGTAACTTGAAACCAGCGCTTGCGCTTGCGCCCGCATCACATAAGGGCACAGAAATATTCCCCTAATCGTTTGTAATTAATTAAAAAACAAACAATTAGACTCTTCACAAACAAACTCTTAACAAATTTTAACGTGTTCTGACCACATCAATTCCATCAGTCACGCTAAGAAAAGGATAAATACATTTTTGGGAATCCTAATCTTTTGAAAATCAACAACTCTTTCTTGTCAAAGTGACTAAAAAAAGATAAAGTTTATTTTATATTCGCTGCAAAGTTACGCAATTTATTTTTCAATTATCAATTTTTCACCCATTTTTTTCCATCTAATCAAAACGAGTAGGTAATCAGTATCATATTCAAAGTAATATGTGCCACAAACAAACAGGGATAGCGAATAAATGTAGTTGGTCAGGTGAATTAAAATGGCTTTATAAAGGGTTGTTTTTAGCTAATCCAAGGATTATTTTCATTTCAAATTGCGAAATATAACACGAGTTCGGGCTCAGCAGAATTTCTCTACTTTCGCATGTATGAACTCATGGTGAATAAAATGACCCGAAATGCTTCGAATGTACTGGCACTCACCTTTGATTGTACAGAGCAATCCCTTTGATTGAGCTGAATCGTTCCTTCGATTGAACTCAATTGCCGAGCCCTCAACGTTTACACGGCGAGCCCTCGTTATCGCAACGCCGAGCGCTCGCCGTTTCGATAACGAGCCCTCGGCAACTAGTTAAATCCTAAGGATCGCTTCAGAATGTCCTCACACAAGCTTTAAACATTCCCCACACGCACATCAGTAAATCCCCATAAACAATACAATTCCACGGAAGTGAAAAAAATCAAGGATTAAGAGGATTCTTTCAAGGACAAAGAACAAGGCATCGCTTCACGCTTCACTCTTAACGCTTCACGCTATCATGAAACTTGAAACTGGCGCTCTACGCCCTTACTCCACATTCTTCCCCCACTTGCTCAGTCCAATATGGGAGAAGACAAATTCCTTCGTAAGAACGTAAATTCTTCCGATGGATTCGCCCGGAAATGAATGAAAGAAGCGTAAAGAATTGGCAATTTTCACATACGTGCGTTTCAAATGTTGAGCGTTTCTTTCAGTCGCCAAACGTTTGTCCTCACGTCCAAAATTACCCATCTGCATGAGTTCCTTCAGGAGGAACACACCGTGTTTTTCACTTGGTTCAACCAACAACCAACTGTCGTCCATATTCAAATACTCCTTGAATATCCACATCATCGCTTGGGCAAAGGTCGTGATGCCCAACTGCCTGTAGGTTTTCTGAATGCGTGCCTTCACCGCCTCAAAATCGTCGGGATGCTCGGCATGGAGAGCTTTCAGCACATAATAATGGTCGAGAACATGACGCAACCCCACTCCACCATAGATGAAATGGCGCAAGGCATGTTGCAGGATATGTACGGCATTGAATTCATGCGTAGGCATCGGGATAGTGCCTGCACCCTCTGGCATCTCGGTCATTCGCGTCACATCCTCCATCTTGAGCGTACGAATCCATCGCTTCACACGCAAATTCGCAACAGGATTGAAAGAGAAAGTAGGAAAGAAATGCACTTCGATTTCCACATTGTCGAGGATATTGAAATCCACATGATGATATTCCACTTCATCGGGTTCCTTGTATTTCCGAACATGGTCGAGAATCTCCTCCTTCGTACCACTCACCCAGATGTCGATGTCGCCCGACAAACGATGCAAAGGTGCATCATAGAGTGTCGCTACGCCCTGCCCTTTGAGGATGACACTTTTGAAACCCGCATCCGTGAAATGCATGTAGATTTCCGCACATTTCTGGTTCATGAAACGGTTGCGTTCCTCAATCTCAGCAACTTTCCTCAGAATGATGAGTCGCACGTCGAACGGAGGACACTGCTCAGCAGGCAGACGGGTGATGCCATCGAGCAGCACGCCCATCACGTATTGCTTCTGTGATATTTCAGCCACGGTCAGCCACTCTTCCCGTGTCAACACAGAAGAAAGTCGTGATTGATTACCAAGCGCCACGCGCATCACCTCATAAAAATACTGCTCCTCCTTCGTGAGCAAATCATCTACTTTCGACATTCTGAAAACCTATTTTTGCTAATTCATCGGCAAAGGTAAGGATTTTTAAACGAAAACGATAACGAAAACGAAAACCTTTTTTCAGCGAAAGCGATTAATTGCGGATAGTTTTAATTAATCCAGAAATCTGCTTCTCTATCTGTACGACTATAGAAAGAAGATCATCATATAAATCCGGATTCAAATAGCCAACATTATGAGCTATCATCAGCTGTGTTTCAACTTCGTAAGCAGAACCAAGAGACAAATCAAGAAAATGAGCAAAATCTGCATCAGATGGTCGAGCTGCTCCCTCGGCAATATTACTAGCAATACTTACAGCTGCACGTTGTAATTGGTCGCAGAGCCCTTTTTTCTCAAAATAAGGAAGGGTAGCTGTAACTATGTAAATTTGGGTGGCATAGTTGATGGATTCCTGCCAAACTTTATAGTTTCTGAAGTTTCTTGCTTTCTTTTCCTTCTCCATGTTTTCGTTTTCGTTATCGTTATCGTTTTCGTTTTCGTTTTCGTTCTTGTTTATTCCAGAATTTTATTGACGAGAGCTACTACATCGGAGATATTTACCTCACCACTGTCGTCCATATCGCCATATTTCAGTACGTTAGCAGCATTGTCTGTTGAACCTAAGATGTAGTTCACCATCATCACAACGTCAGCGATGGTAACTTCTCCGTCAACGTTCACATCGCCCTTTTGAATGGCTGAGCTGGCTGGGATATAGGCAATGAACTTGCAGAAAGTACAATTCATATCTCGGTGGTAAGCGTATGTACCATCCGAATTGGCGTGTGTGTAACCTTCATCATAGTTCGTGCTACCACCTCTGCTCAAATCCGCCTTGTAATAGACGATGGTGTTCTCATCACCCAGACCTTCTGCCGAAATCGTGGTGTTGTCCTTATTGTGTCCAATGCCGAAACCCTCCACTAAGCAATAAGGGATAGTACTCTGCACATAGTTGATTTTCAGTACTTTGTCCTTGTCGAAATAGCCTTGGTTGCCCTTACCATTCACAACCACATACGAATAACCGTAAATGCTATTGTTCTGGTTCCAATTGCTCCAACGGGTAGTATTTGAATTCGAATTCCAGTAGTCCTCACCAAGGACTGTTGCCACGTCGGCAGCATTGATTTCGTTGTAAGCAGGTGATTCATACTTGATAACGTATGGCTCAACTACCTTGAATGTGGATTCGCTGCTTTCGAAGCCATCAGCCTCGAGCACCACCTTGAGTGTGCCTGCCTCAGTGAAAGTAAAGGAATCGCCGAGAGCAACTGCTGGCTTGTAAATACGAATGTTATCCAACTTAATGGAAGCATCATAGCGTCCTGCAACTAAATAAATACCGGCGAACTCTGTACTTGTTCCTTCAGGCAAAGCAAAAGTGCCACTATCACCATTCCCTATTGTCCACGTAACCGTACCAGCCATCTGGTCAACAACTAATTTGTAATGATACCAAGTGCCAGAAGTAAGAGTGGTTGTTGTGGAAGTTCCATTCAATTTGTATGTTGTGGAATTCTTACTTCCCGTTAAATCGAAAAGCATATTGGCATTACTATTGATGGATGCATAATTGTCCCAAGTGTTCTTTGGCATCGTACCGTTTTTGCTCATCACACAGAATTCACTACCATCCGTGTTTCCTGCAGTTAAAGCCAAGTCAAATTCAATGATATACTCACTGCATGATGATACATCCACAGAACCGATTTTAGTGTAAGCATATCGGGTATTAACACGGTTAGCAGTTGAAGCAAAAATATAATTACCATAGGTCGCATCTGTACCTAGTGAAAGAAGGTTAGATTGGTTTGCAGCGATTGTCCATCCTGAAACACTTGTTTCTTGCTCATAGTCTTGACTAAACAACAATTCTGCCTCTTCGTTCTCAAATGTAGTTTCAGTGCCATTTATATCGGTGAATACGAACTTTTTTGTAGTTTCAGCACCCGTATTTTCATCACTGATGGAAATCGTAGGATAATAAATATCGTCAGTTTTCACCATGTTGGTGATGGCAATTGTTGGCTCTTTCAGCATCTGAGCTTCACCTGTCACGAAATACAGAGTCGTACCATCAAGTTCCAAATAGGAGTCTGCTGGTGCTTTGCTACATTCAATCACCCAATTTGAGAGGTCGCCAGTCACGGTGTTTACAGTACCGAGTGGGTATCTGCCCCCAGCAAGGTTCTTCTTGGCATTGATTTGAAGAACAGGCGAGCTGTACTGAGGACCATTTTCCCAACTCTTTGTGTTAATCACCAATGTACCAATCGTCAGTTGGTCGTTCTTCGTTGCATCGCTCGTGCTGTTTACGTCTATCACCACGCGAGCACCATAGTTGAGCGTCAGTGTGCTCACTGTCACGTTGCTGATGCTTTGAGCCGTTGCACCACCCACATTCAGCGTTGAAGCGTATTCCATGGTCAACCCACCATTGAAAGCACCACCTGAAGTATTGAACGTTGTGAAGCGGTTCATCCATACAGGACTATTCGAAAAACTTCCGTTGAATTCGACTGTTCCTGCCCAAATGTCCGTCTTTCCGGTATAGGTTTGCTCCACCGTTGGGAGTACCAATGTTCCATCGCCCTGCTTCACCAAATTCATATTACCAGTGAAGGCACCACCCGTCACGGTGTGGGTGTAATAAGCGTAGTTGATGGTTGGATTCGAACCACTCGTACCGTTTACGTCCGTACCCTGCACCCACGAAGGAGCGTTGTCGTAGAACACCCAAGGGGAAGCGCCATCCTCAACGTTGATACTCATGTTGTTGGTCTCACAGGCAATGACTTGTTTTCCGTTGAGAGAACTACTGATAGTACCACCATTCGCAATCTCCGTGCGGTCCTGCATGGAGAGTGGAGGTGGCGCCGTGGTGTAGCCTTCGAGTTCACCAAGGAAATAGCTGAGGTGAGGAGGCTGATTGTATGCCATCATCTGCCACACCATCGCCTGACGATACTGGTGGTCGAGCCAGAGGCAAGGCAAACTGTAGTTGGTGCCTACACCTGTAGAAAAAACACGCACAGTTGAAGCATCTACACGTCCCACGACCTCCTCTCGCCAGTCACCAATAATGTCACCTTGGAAACAGCTGTTACGTTTTGTGTCGTTGTTTGCTGCTGTACCAGTCAAGTTAATAAAACGACCAACACCAGGTTTATCTATAGTCAAATATCCATTCGCATTACCTGCTCCGTCTTGAATTTCTGAGCAGAGGTCACCATCCCAATAGATGCGGAAATTCAAGTCACCCCAATCAATGTAAGAACCGTCCAAATCTGAAATCTCGTTATCCGTTACACTACTAATGATACCCGTTGAAACAGAACGTCCTAAACTTCCAGGATAGTTGTTGGAAAAATTCGCCATCATGCCACGACCATCGTCATCGCCTGCCGTCCTTCTCACATAGATTTCGCTGGTTGTGGCATTACGGTAGTTCATTCCTGGTTTGTCCTCGTTACAGCCGAAGAATTCCAATCCCTTACGCCAAGGGTCGAAGTCGCTCACGTGCTGAGCATCGCCATGACCGAGTCCTGTAGTGGAAAGTCCTTTGCCTTTGTCGTCAATCACCATAGAGCCATATACGATTTCATCGCGTCCGTCTTCGTCCACATCGGCAATAATATAATTATGATAACCGTTTCCATACCAAGGACTACTGGAGTTGCTACATGCCCACGACCAGCGTTCACTCCATTGATGTGTTTTGCGATTCAGGTCCATTGCCATCATCTTGTGGCGCGTATAGATGCCACGTCCCAAGAAAAGGCTGGCATGACGTCCATCCAAGAATGGAGCACCAAAGAAATACTTGCTTGAACGATGACCAGACGTATCACCCCAATCACTGGCATTTCCACGAGTCAGAGGATAAGTCATTACCTGATATTTTGCACCAGTTTGTCCATTCATGTATATCAAGTATTCTGCACCAGTAGATGTATATGCCAAACTACCTGTAGCAGCACCTGTTGATTTTTTATAATTGTACCACATAGGACGTGTGTTCACGTTCATATCGCCAACAGTCCACTTTCGTGTCGTTCCATCGCTGCCATATACAATCATATTGTCGGCACCACGCAACACTACTTCAGCCTTGCCATCCTCATCCCAGTCGTAAGCGATAATGTTAATCTCTGTAGAGTTGGAGCTCACCATGTTAGGTCCACAATCAATGCGCCACAACAGCGTTGATGCTCCTGTCTGCCAATTGATATCGTATGCATCCAAAACCACAAACTGAGTGGAATTTTGAGGATAGATGTTAAAAATTTCATGACCTTGAACATCATATTCTCCAGTTGACACACCAGCTGCATCCACTATGTTCAGTCGCTTGATAATCATTTCTAACTGACCATCACCATCCAGGTCTGCAAATTCAGCATCATTAGGAGAATAGTTGGATGTGACATCTTTTCCGTTCCGGTCGTAAACAGTTGCTAATTTAATATCCAAATAACCAGCTGCTACTCGACCCGTAGATGGAGTATAAGTGGAGAATTGAGTCCAAGCTTTAGTCATGGGGCTTTTTGCTTGCTTCACACCTCTCACGACAGCTTCGACCTGATACTGCTCTTCACCAGTAATCTTGTGTCCATGATTATAGTTCGTAGTAGAAAGATTAGAAGCCAAAATCTGACCATTGTAGTAGAGATTGTAGGTGACATCAAAATACTCATTGCTGAGTCGTCGCCAACTCACAAGTGTACCTATACTGTTACCTTTGGCGGCTAAAGGAACAGCCACCAGTCCGCGGTCCAGCTTGTCAGTAAAGCGTTGAGCCATCGCTGCTTGACTAAACAAAAGCAGCAACACCGCCAAAAAAAAGTTTTTTTTCATTTGCATTATTGTAGTTATATTAGTTAATGAGTTGATTATCTAATGCACAATTTCCCAATTTCGCCGCAAAGATACGAACATTTCCCCACAACCCTCTTTCAAAATCGTACTGATTCTCATCAAAAACGTTCAAATCACCTTGCTGCCAGGGAATCTAACGTTTCTCCTTTTACTTCATAGAAAATAGCAAAACCCTGAAAGGTGCGAACGAGCACGGGCGGGGGTGAGAGTCACCAATAGGGCAACTGGAGTTTACAAAATGGGGGATTGGAGGGATTATTTTGAGAGTTGACAAAATTTTTTTGAATTTATAAACACGAATTAAGAAAAAAACATTATCTTTGCCACAACTATGTACCCTTTTGGGAGAAAATGGCGAGATAATCAGATAAAAGTCAGAAAGCCTGTCATAAAACCATGATAAAAGCGAAAGGATACATTCATCTGGGAGACCAACTAAATTCCTTTCTTCAAGTAGAAGTAGAAAAAGAAAATAAACTATATATTAACTTTAAAATTTTTCAATTATGAACATGTTTACGAAAAAACT
>Ga0247609_10004693_pt1 | contig 13532 bp, 11 predicted proteins | sample 172DNAGHGlowgp2_FD_193487 | JGI IMG/M metagenome (GOLD analysis project Ga0247609, IMG submission 193487) | Sheep rumen microbial communities from Palmerston North, Manawatu-Wanganui, New Zealand - 1728 DNA GHGlow gp2 | ecosystem: Host-associated > Mammals > Digestive system > Stomach > Rumen ...
TTCGAGGTACACGAGGTACTTGCCTTCGCGGGCGGCAAGCGAGAAAGTGGTTTCGAGCGTGTTGTAGTCCGTCGCGGAGTCGGCGCTGTCGGAATCGCCTCCGTCGCCGGCCTGGCTCTTCTGTCCTTGGAATGCGTTGGCCCTTTCCGATTCACTCTGCGCAGTTACCAACTGGCGACGCTTCTCGACAAGCATCTCCTCGAAAAACTTCAAGTCTGCATCGCTCATTTTCGCGGGTTTCTTTTCACTCATGGCACACTCCTTTGTAGAGTCGGTTTAACACGTCATACGCGGAAAATTATCTTTTTTTAACAGAAAAAGGTAAACTTTTTTTAAAAAATATCGATATTTAGTTTAAGCCCGTATTTCTTGATGTTCTTGGTCAGTTCGTCGATGTCCTTTGCGAGCCGGTCCAGTTCGCCGATGAACTTTCCCTTGCCCGAGGAGAGCAGCCCCACAGTGTTGTCCTTCGCGTCGAGCCGGGCGGCCAGGGCGTCGGCATCGGTCTTGAGTTCCTTTACGCGGTTGAGCAGGGTATCTACGTGCGCAAGCATCGCGGAGCCCTTCTCGACGGTGACCGCTCCGCGGTTCGATGCGTCCTCGATTGCGGCACGGGCCTTCTGGAGAGTCCCTTCGCCCTTCTCTAGTGCGGCGAGAGCCTCGTCGCGTGCGTCGGAAACAAGGTTCCCGCCGGCCTTTACGAGCTTCTTGCCCTTCTTCACGATGCGGTCGATTCTCTTGCCCGAAGTCCCGATAGTGAGCGAGTCCTTGAGCGCGAGGATTACGTCCTTCATCTCGTCGAGGTCCTTGATGGCGCTGATGAGCACGTTGCCCACGCCCGTGATGCCGTCGTCGAAGGCCCCGAATACGGTGTCACCGTCGACAATCCAGTCACCGTCGTCTGCTGTCAGGATGTTCATCTCGCGTTCGCCCATGAGGCCAGCATTGATGAGCCTGAATTCGGAGTGCCTCGAGATCTTTGCATCGGCGAGGACTTCCACCTTCACGAAAACGGCATCGTCCGTGAGTTCCACCTTGAGAATCTGCCCCTTCTCGATACCGCGTACGACCACGCGGTTACCCGGCGAGAGCGTACCGATTTGCTGGTAGCTCACGACGAAGCTGTAGCGTGCGTGGTAGGGGCTCGAGGGGTGGAAGAAGTACCAGCCGAGACAACAGCCTGCAACCAATATCATGAACACGATAAAGGGGAAGAGGTTGTTCTGGATTGTCTTCTTCAGCTGCATCGGCGGGAAAGATAGTATTTAGTGGAACCTACTCGTAGAGCGACCAGTGCTCGATATCCATTTCAAGCAGGTCGTCGCTGTATTCGCCCTTAGCCTTGGCCTTGATTTTCTTCATGAGGCCTTCGTTGAAGTCCTTGGCGACGTTCTGGCCGTTCATCTTCATGAGCGCGTTCATCGCGATGACCTCGAGGATCACGGTGAGGTTCTTGCCCGGTGCCACGGGGATGACAATCTTCGGGATATGCACTCCCATGACGACTTCTTCGAGTTCGTTGAGGCCGGTGCGTTCGTAAAGCACATCGCGCTGCCAAGGCTGGAGTTCTACGATGACTTCAATCTTCTTGACCTTGCGGATGGCGTGGATACCGAACATCGAGCGGATGTCGAGAATGCCTACGCCGCGGATTTCCATGTGGTGGCGGATGAGCGGGTCGGGCCTGCCAATGATGGCGTTGCCTACGTGGCTAATGTGGACAACGTCGTCTGCAACCATGCGGTGGCCGCTTTCGACGAGGTCGAGTACGCATTCGGACTTGCCTACGTTACTGTCGCCCACGAAGAGCATGCCTATACCGTAGACGTCTACGAGACTCCCGTGGATAATGGAATGCGGCGCAAAGAATTCTTCCAGGATTCGCTGGGCAATCTTGTTGAATTCGTAGGTGTGGAGCGTGGTCGAGAACAGCGGAATGTGCAAGCGTGTACACATTTCCTTGAGTTCGGCGTGCGGCATCTGCGCATGCGTTACCACCCACATCGGTGCGCGGAATCCGGAAAGCGAATTGAAAACCTTCTTGCGGCCCTCGGGCCCGAGGCTCTCGAGGTAGTTCCATTCTGTATGGCCCACGACCTGGATCTGCTTGTAGCTGTACACCTTGGTATAGCCTGCCATGGCAAGGCCCGGGCGGTGGATACCGCTTTCGGCGATATTCGTATCGAGGTCCTCTTCGGGGGTGTGCAGGGCGAGTTGCAAATCCTTGCCGTAGTGACCAAAAAAGTCCCGCACCGGGAGTTTTTCCCGATGCAGGATCTTGATATCTTTCAATCTGGATTCGGCCACGGCTTACGTCAGGTTGGAGATTGGCTGTGCGCGGTGGTCGTTCTGCTTGTCGTTCGCCTTCTTGAGCTGAACCTTCACGCGTTCCAGGGCTACGTCGACGGCCTTGCCCATGTTATCCTCGTCAGCAGAGGCGACGACTACGGAACCGGTGATGTTCACGCTGATTTCGCAGTGGCGCTGGTGTTCAACTTCGTGGTCGAGGATTACGGAGGCGTTGGTAATGTTCGGGTAGAATTTGGCCAATTTGTCCATTTCTTCCTGGATGCGATCCTGGAGACCGGCAGATGCGTTGAAGTGGCGAGCAGAAAACTGAATATCCATTGTGATACCTCCGTATAATAAAGATGGTACTTTGCGGGGCGTTTCGCCTCGCATCTAGAGTATATACATCTTTTTTTCCGAAAAAACCAAATGAAAACAAGTTTTTTTAGAATAAAATCATCCCGATTGGAATATAGAAGGGCTCCAAAAGGGCATTTTTTTGTTTTTTTTCGATAAAAAAGGCCAATTAGAGCTGTTTTCGCTGGCGGGCGGGCAGTATCTTGAGCTTTTCCTCGCGGTATTTTGCCACCGTACGGCGGGCGACCTGGATTCCTTCTTTTGCGAGGGCGTCGGCGATGGCCTGGTCCGAGAGGGGCTTTTTCTTGTCTTCGCCGTCTACGAGGGTCTTGATTGCCTCGAGGATTCGGGCCGAGCCGACGATATCGTCTTCGCCCTCGAAACCTTCGGGGGCGCTCACGGCCGGAGCGTTACTGGCGGATGCGCCTGTTGCCCCGTCTACCACCACGGCGGCGGTATCCGCGGCCGGGCGCTTGCCCTGCTGGCGTACACCCGATGTGAAGAACTGCTTGAGTTCGTATATCCCGAAGGGGGTCTCCACGTACTTGCCGTTGGTAACGCGGCTGACCGTAGAAAGGTCGCGCTTTACTTCGTCTGCAATGTCCTGCAGGATCATGGGCCTGAGGAACGAGGGCCCGTTCTTGAAGAATGCCGGCTGGCGCTTCACGATGGCGCGCATCACCTGCTCCATTGTCGAGAAGCGGTTGTTTGCCGCGTTGATGAAGTCCTCTGCCTTGCGCTTGTTGTTCTGGATATACTCGCGCGTCTCCTTGTCGAGCTTTATGTTACCGTTCAGCATGTCGGTGTAGTACTTGTTCACGCGTAGCCGGCGTACCTTGTTGCGGGATTCCTGCGTGCACTCCACCTCGAACTTGCCTTTCTTGAATTCTACCTTCAGGTCAACATGCTTTATCTGGGTCGGGGCGTTCGAAATCTGCCTGCCCGGATGCGGAGTGAGCCTCCCGAGCGAGGCTACGGCCTGCTGTACTGCCGAGGAGGATACCGATAGCGCCTTTGCGATTTTCCCGTACCTGAGTTCGATAAGGTCGTCGAAATGCTGTTCCAGAATCTGCCTGGTAAGTGCCGGGAAATCGTCGATGGCTTCTGCCTGGATGAGGAAGCATTCCTGCATGTTGCGGGCGCCAATCCCGCGCGGCGTGAAACTGCGGAGTACGTGTATCGCCTCGGCTACGGGGAGGCTCGCGTTTTCGAGGGCGATGTCGTTGCGGATGATATGCTCGATTTCGACAACGAGAGGGTCTTCACTCGGGTCGGATGCCATCTTGAGCATCACGTCATCGGGGGCGGCCTGCAGGTATCCGTTCTCGTCGAGGCTGTCGATAAGGTACTGGATGAGCGAGCGGAAATGCGATTCGGTGCAGCCCGCCTCCTCTAGCTGGCGGAGCAGAAGCGGTGTGCCGTTCCAGTCGCGTAGCTGGTCGCGCAGGGTATCTTGCAGGCTCTTGTCGCGGTCCTTTTGCGGGCGGTCCCATTCGTCGAGTGCATCGTGCGAGGGCGCGTTCAGGTCCTTGAGCGGGGCATCGTCATCAAAGGAGCCGTCTTCGAGTCTGCGCTCCATGTCGGAGTTTGTCGAGTTCTCGAGAATGTCGTAGTCGTGGTCGGCGGTATCTTCGAGGGTGCCGGACTCGAAATCCATTTCGTGGATGGCTTCGTCGTCGGAGTTTGCATTGTCGGCAGATTCGTCCAGGGAGGTTTCCTCGGGCGATTCGTCATCGAGTTCCAGCAGCGGGTTCACCGCGAGTTCCTCGTTGATGGCCATGTCCAGTTCCTGCGCCGTCTTCTGCAATATGGCGGCGGACTGCAACATCTGCGGCGAGATGTTCTGCTCCAGGCGCTGGGACTGTCCCAGTTGCATTCCTACGTTCATAAGATGCTCCTAGTCCAGCCTGAAACTGTCGCCCAGGTAGATGCGCCTTGCCTCGGGGTCGTTCGCGAGGTATTCGGACGAACCTTCGGTAAGCACCTGGCTCTTGTACATGATATAGGCGCGGTCGGTAATGGATAGCGTCTCGCGCACGTTATGGTCGGTGATGAGGATGCCCATGCCCTTTTCCTTGAGGCCCGAGATGATAGACTGGATGTCGGCCACGGCGATGGGGTCGATACCCGCGAAGGGTTCGTCAAGCAACAGGAACGAGGGGTCGCTCGCGAGCGCACGCGCGATTTCGAGGCGCCTGCGTTCACCGCCCGAGCAGCTCATGGATTTTGTCTTGCGGATATGCGTAATCTTGAATTCCTCGAGCAACTGTTCCAGGCGCATCTTGCGCTCGCGACGCTTGAGCCCCTGCGTTTCGAGGATGGCCATTATGTTGTCTTCAACCGAGAGCTTGCGGAAGATGGAGGCCTCCTGCGGGAGGTAGCCCACTCCGAGGCGCGCCCGCTTGTACATGGGTTTGTCCGTCATCTCGATGTCGTCGAGGAAAATGTGGCCCGAATCGGGGCGCACCATTCCCACAATCATGTAGAACGAAGTCGTCTTGCCGGCACCGTTGGGGCCAAGCAGCCCGACGATTTCGCCCTGCGACACGCTGATGGAAACATCGCTCACCACCTGGCGGCCGCCATAGACCTTGCGCAGTTTATCTGTACGGATTGTGCTTACCAGACTCTTCATGGTTTCTTGTCCTCCGTCTTGACCTTCGCTCTTTCCCTTTGACGCGGATACTTGAACTTGCTCTTTACATTATCTTTATTTTCACCCTGTTTTGTCAACCCCAGGGAATCGGAAAGGGCCGGTTTTACGCCCGCTTTGGCAAGCGAATCTAGCCGAGCCTTCTCTTTTGCAGCCTTGTTGCGCTGTTCCTTTTCTAGGTCCACGTACCGCCCGCTCGCCATGTTGCTACGCCCGAGCAGCCGGAGCGTCTTGACGGCGTTCTTGAGCGGGTCGAAAACGATGTTGATGGTATCGCCCGCGGCCTCGTTCTTGCCCGATACGGTACGGTCCTTCTTTACGTAGAAGTAGGTGCTCTGCGCCTTGCCCGATACGATGGCATGGTCCATCTTGCCCTTCTTGAAATACAGGTCGAGGCGGTTCCCGTCCATGAGGTTCCTGTAGTCGGGAAGGTCTGTCTCGTAGAAGAATCCCTTCGCGTTCAGGTTCACGTACAGGCGTTCAAGCTTGTTGTCCTTGAATTCGCAGTAGAGTGTGTCGCCGAAAGCCTCGGTCACGTTCCCGGGGGCGCTCCTCTTGGGGTCTTCTTTCGAGATGCCGTGCGCGTTCCTTATCACGAGTGCGGACTTGAGTGTCTTCTTCGCCTCGTCGATGACAAGGAATATGGAATCGCCCGTGAGGTGGTAGTTCTTCATGTCGAATGTTGGGTGGCCCTTCATCGATAGCCAGCTGTTCGCGCGGTCGAAGTAACCCGTATCGCAGGTGACCACCATGTCCTTCTCGGTGACCTTCACGTCCTTGTAGGCTTCGGCAAACGAAAACTTCTTGTTGTAGATGATCTTCCTCGCCTCGATGGTAAGCGTATCGGTCGTGTTGTCCTTGTGCTTCTCGTACTGGTAGAGCTTGGGTTTCTGCGGCATCGTGAGGACTTCGTTCTCGCGGTCGTATTCCAGGTAGTCTCCCGTAAACTTGTACGAACTTGCGGAGTCTCCGGCAATCACGTTCCCGCTCGCGATGGCGATGCTCTGCTTTTTGCGATAGATGCCGTTGTCGGCCTGGATGAACCCGCTCGGGTGCGTGAACAGGAACCCGCCGGTACACTGCACCATTTCGGCATCCTTGTTCCAGGTGGCGCGCTGCGTGCGGAACTGGATGCTGTCATGCACGAACAGCACGCGGCCCTGCAGCAGCAGGGTGCCCCGCTTGCGGGCGACAGCGAGGCTGTCCGCGTGCTTCATGATAAGCGGGGACGTCTGCGCGAAAACGTCTGCCACGAGGAGCAGGCACATGAGCAGGAAGATGCCGGGAACGCGTCTCAATGGTTCCCCCGTGTAGGCGCCGGGCCTGCAGCCGCCGGAGGCTCGGGCGGCTTCTTCTCGAGTTCTTCCGCCTGCTTCTTGTCTTCTTCCTTCATGCGTTTCGCCGCATCCTGGAATATGCCCGTCACGTTCGATAGGATTCTCCAGTTGTCCATGCGGGCGTCGCTTACGAATCCCTTGCCTTGCAAAACGTCGCCGTCTTCGGAAACGACGCGCACGTAGCTGTCGGTCTTGACCTGGTCATCGCGCTTGTTCCACAACAGGGAATCCGCGCGTACCGAGGCTCCCTTCGGGGTCAGTGCATACACGTGCCCGTAGGCATACACGTATGTGAACTTCATGTCCATTCGTCCGGAATCCGCACGCAGGAACGCGACGCGCTCGCCGACGGAATCGTAGATATCTACCAGCACGGGCCGCATGAACACGACCTCCTTGTCGGACCAGCGTTCCAGATAGGCGGTCTTCAGTTTCCAGGAGAGGATGTCCTTGTCGTAGCAGTCCAGGAGTGTGGTATCGGTGAAGAGCATCTGCGGGCGGTCCACATGGATCCAGGGCTTCTCTTCTTCAATCTCTTCGCAGCCGGCGAGTAGGGCCACGCATAGCGCCAGGAGCACGGCGGTAAGGCGCGGTGTGGGTACAGACCCCAAACCGCGGAACAACGTACCCTTCAGTACATACTGCAAAAACCGTGCCATAATGTACAAGGTACAAATATTTAGGGGGTCTAATTGGGGGATTTGCGTTTTTTCTTCGGTTTTTTGCCGCTCAATCCCTGGAAGTAGAAGGTCGAGAGGATAAGGAGAATCGCGATGCCGTAGAAAACGCCCTTCAGGAGCAGGCTCGGATTGTAGCCGTTATTTAGAACAACGTAAAGTACCGTGAGCAGGATAATCCAGATTCCCTGGACCCAGAGTGTCCAGCTGTAGGGCCAGAATCCTATCATGCGGTACACGTAGATGTTCATCCATACCACCTGCAGTATCTGGTAGCTCATCGAGGAGAGTGCCGCGCCCGCAATTCCCAAGTGCGGAATCAGGAGGTAGTTCATGGCGATGGCGAACACGAGCGAGACCGCGTTCATGAGGAGCATGAACTTGCTGCGGCCCAGCCCGTTTATTACGGGGCCAGCGAGGCCGAACATGCCGTTGATCAGGTTCCCTATCATGAGGATTCCGAGTACGGCGACGGGGTTTTCCTCGGTAATGAACGACTTTCCGGCAATCATCATCGTCTGCTCCGGGAATAGCACGATGAAGAATCCGATGCCGAGCTGTATTAGGGTCACCATCGAGACGCAGTAGCTGAATACGGGCTTGAGGTCGGTCTTGAGGCGTTCCGGAGACATTCCGGCGACGACCGGGAGCAGGATGGGGTTGTAGCTCTGGCGGATAGTCTTGAGCCCGTTCGAGATAGTCACCATCACGGCGTAGATACCTGCCGCCTCGGGCCCGATTAGCGCAAGTACCATCCAGAGGTCCATGCGGAGCAGGAACGACGTGACCACCTCGGAGAATCCGAGCGGGATGGAATAGTTCAGCAGGTCCTTCGAAAGAGGCTTTTTCGGGCGCCAGGGCATTTCGGGGAACTGCTTGCGGACAAGGAATATATAGCAGACTACACCGAGGCAGTTCGCGACGAACAGGCCCACCGGCAGGGCGAGCGTCTGCGGGAACGATGCGTAGAAGAGCACGAGCCCGATGACCGGTGCGCAGGCCGATACCGCGAAGTCGTTGATGAATATCTTGTATTGCGGGTGGCGATTGCCTTCGGATGCGCCCGCGAAGATATGGAGGATGGACCACGGCACGAGCGAGAGGATGTATATCGAAATCTCGGTGGACGATAGCATCGCAAGCCCGCTCGAGAGCCGGTGCAGCCCGAAATGGGCGGCGATGAGCACGCCGGCCGTGAGGATGGCCGAGAAGAGCACCGTGCGCTTGACGGATTCCATGATGCCTTCGTACCGGTCGCGCCCCTGTACGATGTTTTGGGGAATGTAGCGGTGCAGGCCCTTGTCAAGCCCGAGGACTGCCACGCGGCTCATGGTGAGCACCCAAAGCTGGGTGGAAACATACACGCCGAATAGCGCCTTGTCGAATACGCGCGCCACCACGATCATCAGCACGGGCGCGATGACCTTGAGTGCTGTGCCTGCCAGGTTGAGGAATGCGCTCTTGACAAGGTACTTTTGGTCTTTCTGGATATTACCCTCGGCCATGGAGTTCCTCGTACCTCGCGCTACTTGCTGGAAAGGATTTCTGCAAAGCGGTTCAACTGGATCTCGATGTTCTTGTGCACATCGAAATGGCTATAGACAAATTCCTGCGCATTCTTGCCGCGACGGATAAGGCCGTCCCTATCGCTGAGCAGGGAGCGGATGGCCGTTGCGAGGCCGTCGACATCGGCGCATTCCACAAGGGCGCCCGTATTCTCGTTCACGACCTCGGGGATTCCCGAAAGGCGCGTCCCCACGACAGGGCGTGCAAGAGCCATGGCCTCGAGCGTCACGTTCGGGATACCGTCGATATTGCCGTACTTGTCCTGGATGGAGGGGGCTACCAGCAGGTGGGCGCGGTTTACCCGTTCCAGGGTTTCCGCGTTCTTGAGCGACCCGGTAAATTCTACGTGGTCCTGAAGGTTGAAACTTTCCACACTCCGCTTGAGTTCGGATTCCAGCGGGCCATCGCCTACGATGGTCAGGTGCACCGGGAATTTTTCGCGGGCAAGCTTTGCGACGGCCTCTATCAGGTAGGAGAATCCCTTCTTGGGTACGAGCCTCCCGATGGCAATGATTTCGGGCAAATGGCCTGCGTCGATGGGCGCGAAATCTGCAGGGGTCGGCAGCCTTGAAAAATCAAGCCCGTGGTACGAGAGGATTACCTTGTCGGAGGAATCTCCCGCGATATCCTTCAGGTGGTCCGCATTGAACTTGGTGCAGGTGAAGACGACTTCGGAGTTGCGGATTTTCTCGGGCAGGATATTTGCGTCTTTCCAGATATCTACCGCATGCCATGTACCGCCGTAAGTGCAGCCTATCATCCAGGCGAGCGCCATGGCGAGTTCTGTCTGGTAGCTGCCGAAGTGGGCCTGCAGGTGTCTCGTTCCGCTGGCCTTGACCTTGTGCGCGACGCTTGCGGCCGCGACAGTCATTGCCAGGGCGCGCAACCTGTGTGCAAAATCCTTGTGGTGGAATGCGAGCATGCGCAAGAGCACGCGCCAGAAGGGCAGTGTACTGAACGTCCCCACAAAAAGCCCTTTCAGGAACCAGACCACCGGGTTTCCGAGGTAGATGGTATCGTTATAGCAGATATCCTGGATGTCTTCGGGCTGGATCGAGATATCGCGCTTCGCCCCTGCAAGGATCTGCACGCGGAGCCCCTGGCGGCGCATTTCCTGGAATTCGCGGTGGATGAATGTCTGCGTAGGTTCCGGGAACCCCCACATGACAAAACGTACGCCCTCCAGGCGACTTTTTACCGCGGGGGAACTGTTCGCGACAAGAGTGTCGTCGGAGCCGCAGCAGGCGCTACACATTACTTTATGCCCTTGGCCTTGAGACAATCCACGAAGTCCAGGACGCGAAGCTCATAACAGCGCTTTACGTTGTAGTAGCCCTCTTCGAACTTGTACTCGCCATTTTCGTATACGTAGCGGCCATCCTTGCCGTCGATATTCAGTAGAGAGCGTTCCACGCTGCCGAAGAGCGCCTGCATCTCGTTGATGAGGTACTTGCCGTCGCCGGTTTCGAAAATGTCGATTGCGATGGAGCGGAATCCGAACTTGTCGGTAATGTCCCTAACCATGTCGAGGACTTCGCGAGGGGGTTCTCCCCAGGCGGCGAGTCCGGAACCGCTTGCAAAGCCGTGCTTGCCGACAACTTTCTTGTAGCCGAGGAACGTATTGCCGATGCGGATAATGCGGTGTTCCCAGCGGACATCGCAAAAATCCTGGCAGATCATGTAGTGCTTCTGTTCGGTGCCCAGGGAGGGGAGCAGGTATTTTTTCTTTACCCAGCTCCAGTAGATCTTGCCAAGTGTGAATCCCGGTACTCCCCAGCCAAAAAACTGGTTTACCAGTACCTTCGCATGGATCTTGGACTTGACAATGATAACGCCGCTCGCGGCAGAGCCGATAGCGCGCTTCGATACGAAGGGGTACTTCGCATGTTCCACGTAGTCCAGGGCTTCCTTGCGGCTACCCAGAACTACCGTATGGGGGTGCGGCAGTTTGTAGTAGTCGAGCCAGTTTACCAGGGAACGCTTGTTTTCGTAAAAGAGGCATTCGTCCACGCCGGGATAAACGGGCTTGCCCATATTCCGGTTCAGGAACATCAGGCGTTCGTCGTATACGGCCTTCCTTTCCTGATAGTCGCAAGGCGGGCGGGCCATGAAGCCGTCGCATCCGCTTTCGAGGCATTCCTTGATCCAGTCCTTGCCGATAAAGTCGACAATCTTGTATTCTATGCCCAGTTTCTCACAGGCTTCGACATAGAGCTTGTAATCTCTGTTGTGGCTTTTCAAAATACCGATTTTCATAGTCGTCAATATAGAAAAACAGCAATTTGCCAAGATAGGCTATTTGACAAATAGCCATAAACACCCCGACAAGGCGCTTTTTGGAGGGATAAAGGGAACCTCTAGTTTGCGGGGGTGAGGTTATTGCTGTTGATGGTGTATTCCCAGGCGTTTGCGGCGGCACGCATCTTGCGGGCAATTTCCTGGAGTTGCGCCGGGTCTACTTTCGCGGGTTTGCCTGTCACGAAACCTTCGGCCGGGTGGGATGTATCCCAGGTGGGTTCGAGTACCGACTCGAAGGCGCTCACGAGCGTAGAATCCTGGATGTTCGCGATGTAGGTGACCGAGTCGGTAATCATCGTCATGTCGCCCATGCGGAACGCGAATACCGGCGGGAGGTCTGTACGTGCGAGAAAGTCTGCCTCAAGTGAATCGGGAGTGCTTTCAGGAGCATTTTCGGGAGAGTTTTCCTGCGGCAGGCCCTTACGTTTTTGGGGATTTAAGGCGATGAGAGGTGTCCCGACAAAGTTGTTCGTAACGTCGAGGTGGAGGTACCAGGCGATAGTCGGTGCGATATCCACTTGCGAAACAGGCGTCGTGACAATCTTTTTCTCGATGCCTGGGCCCGCGATAATCAGCGGTACCCATGTATAGCCGTCGTGGATCCCGCCAATAAAATCCGAAACGCCGTGCTGTGCGTTGTTGGCTATCGCGTGATCGCCTACAAGAACAAAGAGCGTGTTGTTTGCCCGCGGGCCCTTGGCGATTTCGTCGAGCACGATTCCGACGGCGCTGTCCATGTAGGCAAGCGTGCGCATGTACGCGACCTCGGGATCCTTCGGCGTGGGGCCGTATTCCTTGGGGAGTGTGAACGGTATGTGCGACGAGGTGCTCATCCAGTCAAAGAACAGCGGCTTGTCGGCAGGGCGCTTGGCATACAGTTCGCGGAAGCGGTCCGCGATGGGCACGTCGTGCTGATTCTCGGGCTTGTATTCCGAATAGTCGAACCATTTCGCGAACCAGGGGTGCAGATTATCGAAACTCGGTTCGGTTGCGGTAAGTACCATGCGGTAGTATCCCGCGTCGCCGAGTATTTCGGGTAGTGCGCGCATGCGCGTGTTCGGGAAATCCGAAAGGAGTGTCGTCTGCGGGTGAGACCAGATTCCGGTCAGTATCCCGAGGAAGCCTTCGATGGAAGGGTAGCCTACGCTATGCGCATTCGGGAAGTAGAGCCCACTGTTGGCGAGCTTGCAGATGTTCGGGAGTTTTTCGCATGTCGCGGGGATGCGGATATCGCCGCTCCACCCACGGAAGGTCTCGATGACGAAGAGGACGATATCGGGCCTGTCTTCGAGTGATTGCGAACGAATTATTTCAGGGTTTATTTTTTCCAGCGTGTCTGCATTTGCGGAATCGCTATCGGTATATTGGTGGCTGGCACCTTCCCGGAAAGCATTACCGGCATATTTCAAGAAGGGGTAGCCGGTGACGGGGTTGCCGCCGAGCAACACTATGCCCTCGGCATAGTCGGCGCGCTGTTCGCTTTTCGCAAACTTGTACTTGACCTCGTCGATTAGGCGAAAAGCGACCGGCGCAATGCGCTTCCAGCGCATGTTGCTCGGCGCAAACCAGAACTTCGACGTGAGTCCGGTAATCGCGAGCGCAAGCGCTATCCCGAGGCAAATCCAGTTCTTGACCGCCGCGCGGTTCACACCCGCGGAACTGCCCGAAACTGCTGCGCGGGTCTTTACCGCAACAACTGCCCCTTCGCTCCACTTCGCGAACATCTTGCGGTACAAGAATACCGTGCCGACAATACCCGCAAGCGCGATGAACGCCGTGAGCAAAAAATGCCATGCGCCGCCCAAAAACACGCGCCCCACCAGGCCCATGTCCGATGCGGCCAGCGCGTATGTGGTGATGAACGACAGCGTAAGGTGCTGGCCCATCCAGCGCATAATTTCGTCGTCGGTGCCTGCGGTGACGATGTACAGCGCGCCGAGAACCACGAACACTATGCCCGCAATTTTCCGCGCGCGGCCGTGCAACAGCGTGCAGAGCAGCCCGCCTGCAAAGGCAAGCGCCATCACGACGCCGGCTTCAATTACCAGCGTATGGGGGAAAAATCTGTACCAGCGGTCTACTATCGGGCCGCCCGTAGGCGCCGCAGTAAAATACAGAACGCAAAGGAGCACCAGGCGGGTGCCCCAGAGAGTCAAGCCGTACCAAAGCCAGTAAAAATTTTTCATTTCCCCTCTTTTTGGAAAGACCCTTTGCTTGCCTTCAGGTTAACCTTCGCGGCCAAGCATGAACGCCTTCTTGTTCCCTTCGTGGAACTTTTCGGCGAAGAGCTTGTTCAGGGCAACTTCCCACTGTTCGACGGTGAAGTCGAAGTGCTTGCTGAGCTTGCCGAGCATC
>Ga0247609_10004694_pt1 | contig 13531 bp, 11 predicted proteins | sample 172DNAGHGlowgp2_FD_193487 | JGI IMG/M metagenome (GOLD analysis project Ga0247609, IMG submission 193487) | Sheep rumen microbial communities from Palmerston North, Manawatu-Wanganui, New Zealand - 1728 DNA GHGlow gp2 | ecosystem: Host-associated > Mammals > Digestive system > Stomach > Rumen ...
CAAAAATAGTTTTTTTTGTATTCCAAACAACACCCTCGCAAACTTTTTTTTATTTTTCTTGCATTTTTTTGCTATCTCGCTGTATATCAATAAAATAAAAATGCATTTTTCTTCTTTCGGACACCTCTCCGACACCCTTTTTTGACCGTTTTTGCCCCTTTCCGGACCCTCTCGACGCGTAAATTTCGCAGATTTTCGAAAAATTTCTGCCAAAATCGAATTTCAGCAGCCTCCAAATGGCTTCATTTTTAGTGTAATTTATTGTAACTTATTGATTTATTGTATTATACAATTTATATGTACTTGTATAACGTTGTAAATCAGTCTTTTATATGTATTGATAAGATATAGATTTAGATATTTCATCATAATATATGTTATATATACAATATAGTGGTTTAAGCGCTATATGCACGATTTTACTTCGCGTAGGTATGAAAACGACGTTTTTTGTATCTTCGCCGCATATTTATACTCACCAACAATTCCAAAGCGATGAAAAAGATCCTCGTCTGCCTGTTCCTGATCCTGACAGGCCTCTTTTGCCTCGTGGCGTTAGGAGCCTCCGAACGAAAAGCTCCGATAAAGTCGCCCATAAAAGGACCTGAAGGTGCCATTTACTACAAAATCACGCTGCCCAAAGGGTTCGATCCGGCCACCGACCGCTGCCCGATGGTGATTCTGATGCACGGGATCTTCGCCAGTCAAAGTATCAACCCGATGCCGGCACTCGCCAAAGAGTTAGCCAAGGCGGGCATCGCCTCCATCCGTTTCGACTTCAACGGACACGGCAAGAGCCAGGGACGGATGCAGGATATGACCATCGAGAAGGAGCTTGCCGACGCGCGCGCCGTCTGGGATTACGTCAGTCGCCTGCCTTACGTGGAGGGTATCGGCCTGTTAGGGCACTCGCAGGGCGGAGTGGTGGCCTCAATGACGGCGGGACGATTAGCCGCCGACGGCATCACGCCCGACGGGGTGGTGCTCATCGCTCCCGGCTCCGTAATCAAAGACGCTTGCCAAGCCGGCAAGTTCTTCAACGCACGCTTCGACCCCGCCGACCCGCCGGAGTTCGTCCGCTGTTTGGTTTTCATGAAACTGGGCCGCGAATACCTGCTGACCACGCAACAGTTGGACATCTACGGGACGGCGGCCGCCTACCAAGGGCCCGTCCTCCTGTTGCACGGCAGCCGCGACGGCACCGTACCGATGTGGTGCAGCGAAAAATTCCTGGAGGCGTACGGCAACCACGCGACCCTGCAGGTGGTGGAGGGCGAGAACCACACCATCACGCGCCACCGGAAAGAGGTGGTGGCGAGCACGGTGGCGTTTTTCAAGAGGGTTTTCGGGAAATAAAAAATAATCTGAATTACCCCCTTGAATCTTGTAAATATCCTGTCTGCGTATTTCTGCGAGTTCAGCGGGCATATAATTGTCCTGCAGACCACGCAGATTAACGCAGATTATCACACCATTTTTTGCAAGACTTAAAGGAACAATTCCAGCCGTAAAAAAATAACCCAGCGGTAACCCGTAAAAAAAACGGGTTACCGCTGACTTTCATTTCCGATAAATCATTGATAATCTGAAAATTGACATCCTTTCAATACGTGATATAAATCACATTCTTATCGCGCCTTTCCGCCTCAAGGGGTTCCAGTCCGATGTCGGCGCGGTGACGGTTGATCTCCGCCGTGTCCGCAGGAGTCAGGTCGTCCGAACAACCATATTGGCCATAATAGCTCTTCCCCCTGCCGGTGCGCATCAGGTAGAAGTCGTAAGTGTGCGCGTACGATTCCGGGCTGCCCTGTCCGCTCTCCAAAAGCTTGCGAGAACGCGGATACTCCACCTCGAACCAGTAATCCGGGTCGGCTGAATAGAGGTGGCGGCCCAAGAGAAATTTGGCGAAAAAGTCCAAGGAAAGCACATCCTCGATTTCAGGATAGTCCGCCCGAAGCTGCGCAATGGACGCTTTCAAAATAGAGTCCTTGAATGCAAACATCCGGACTTCCAACTCGTGGTCAAGTCCCGGCATATCCGACAGCTTGATGGCCATCTGGTCCATCTGCTGCAGTTCCCAGAGCTTTCTGCGCACCTGCCACTCGTTGTATGAATACAGACCGCACTCCGCTTGCTGGTATTCGGCCAGCTTGCGCTGGTGTAGCAGCGTGTCGCCTGCAAAATAGGCCCGACGGTAAGAAAGGTTGAAGTCGTATGCCTCCATTTTGCGATCGTAGAACGCCGTATCGTAAAGGGCAACCGCCTCCGCATAACGACCGAATACAGCGAGCATATCAGCATAGTTGCGCGCATCCCAGGAAGGGCGGAAATACTCGGGAAATTGCTGCAACTGCTGCCTGTTCTCCTCGTAACGGGCAAGAATCTCCCGCATGGCTACCGTGTCCTTCGTCCGATTTCCTGCCCAACTGAACTCACTGTAAAGATTGTTCATCTCCATCTTGATACGGTAATACTCTTTCAACCTCGGTGAAAGAACGGGTTCCTGTGCCTGGACAACCAAGCACAAAATCGTGATAACCAAAATGTTTGTAATCTTTTTCATTGCTTTGGGGTTTTAATGACGGTTTCGTTATATAATGATATTTTCGTTATACTGTAGCCTGACAATTAACCATTGGTTGTTTTCTGGCTGCCATAATATGACAGCCCTACTACGGGGTTTCGGAAACGCTGACCTGATAGATTTGCGGCGCATCGCCCGTCACAATTACATTGTAATGCTCCTCCTGCTTTGTATCGGGCGCTTTGTCGTAGAACTCCACGGGATCGCCATATTGAGTGGAGAGCCAGGACTGGGACTCTAATACGTTAAGTTGGGAAACCTCATCGGTATGTTGGGAATGCGTTTTGGTCTGACGGACAGCTCTCTTTGCCTTTACGTTTTCCGTCGGAACAGTCTCTTCCTTATCAGAATATTCGGAATGCGACTGCGAAACCTCAGCGGTAACCACCACATTTTCCATAAACGAAGGAATGTTTTTAGAGGAGGCGAGCAGCGAATTGCCCACAACAAGGAATGCCGACATCGGAATCACGGAAAGATAACGCATCCAACTGCGACGGCCTGGAACGGTTGCCATCATCATGCGAATGCGACTTTTGACAGCGGTGGCACTGAACGAATGGACGGGAGACAAATGGTTTTGATGTCGAATCTGTTTCAAAATCAGATCGAAATAGTCATTTCGGGGAACATTCGAATGGATGACTGCCGCGTCGGCCGCATACTCGTGCTGAGACTTGAGCGCGGATTTATACGCCCACACGAAAGGGTTGAACCAGCAAACCACGCCCACAAGCTCTACAAAAAGAATATCCAACGTGTGCCATTGTTGGGCGTGCGCCGCCTCGTGACGCAGCACCAAATCCAACTCATCAAGTTCAAATGTGGTAGAATCTACCACAACGTAATGGAAAAAGGAAAAGGGCACTTTCTGTTCAGGATTATCCATAACTTTCAAACCATTCAGCTCGATAAAATGCTTTCCAATGATCTGCTTCAAGACCTTAAACAATCTCAAAAGGAACAAAATAAAGAAAAGCGCAGTCCCTGCCACATACAATACCATCCCAAAAGGAATGGCTGGAGCTTCCGTAACCGTTGTCAGAAAGGATTGAGTATTCGGCATTAGGGGTTGTACAGGAACACTGAACTTTATAAAAGGAAGCAAGGAAGAAAAAGCCAAAGAAAACAGCAGATAAAAACGGTTAAGCTGATGATACTTCTCCTTACGTAGAAAGAGCAAGTAGCAGAGCAGAAAAATCCCACTCGACAACACTACAACTCCAATATCAACCAGCTTGAACATAGACTTGTGATTTGTGACTTGTGGCTTGTAATTTAGGATTTAAGACTTATGTATTTGTTTCGCTTTTTGGACCAGTCGTTCGAGCTCCTGTAGTTCCTGGTCAGAGATGGGGTGATCAGCCGTGAAAGCGGAGACCAGCGAAGAGAGGGAGTTGTTGAAATAGTGGCTGACCACGCGACCAAGCAGACTACGGGAGTAGTCCTCTTTAGAAATGAGCGGATAGTAGCGATTTGCCTTGCCGAAAGTCTCGTGCCCGACATAGCCCTTGCGTTCCAACGCCTTCACCACGGAGAGCGTGGTGTTATACGGCGGCTTCGGCTCGGGAATCTCGCTCATGATGTCCTGCGCGAAACCTTGTTCCAACTTCCAGATTATCTGCATAATAGCCTCCTCCGAGGCAGTAAGTTTCTTCAATGTCACCATATCTGTTCATTTTACGGCGGCAAAGATAACGAATTTTTCGTTATAAAACGAGGAATAAGTTATAAGGCTGATTTATTTCTAAAAAACTCTCTACTTGCATTCGGAAAAACTACTCTAAAGTATCTTCCAAATACTCAAATCTTCATTACAAAATGTTCAAATCTATCCTACAAAATGTTCAAATCTGGGTAAAAAATTCCAACACTCTGCAACCATTTGGTTTTCTTGCGTCATATAAATATAATTATAGTATCTTTGCCGCAAATTCACAAACAATGAACGAAAGCACCGCCTCTCAAACAATCCATTGGCTGAACCGTTTCCGGATGGCTTTGGTGGTTTTGCTGCCGCTTTCCGCATTACTGACGCCCAAGGATCCTTCAGTTTATCTGTCAAAATGGGGTGTTGCCGCCGTGACATTATACACATTGGGCTGTTTGAGCATCTTTTGCGGAGACTTTTTGCGAACAAAATGGAAAATAGTTGACGACAACGATATCAAAGAAAACAATATAGCCAACTGGTTGTTTGCAACGGGAATTATCGGGTACCTTGTTGTATGCAGTTTAGTGAAAGACCATTATTTGTCACAGATGGTGCTTGGGGAAACCCTCTTTGATGGCGGACTGATAGCATTCCCTTCCATATTGCTCATCCGGTATATTACACGAGCCATTTGCGAAACACGATGGGGCAGATTCACCGGAATCCACACCGTATTAAATAAAATAGCCGGTTACTCTTTACTGCTCTACATCCCTCTAAAAACATTGGAAATACGATTGTTTTGGTACAACGGGTCAATTTCATTTGAGGATGAGGATTGGCTATTATATGACATAGGCCTTAATGGCATCTTCTGGCTTATCTATCTCATCGCTTCCGTCGAAGAGCTGATTATCGCAATTACCATGAAAGAGCGGTTTGATCCGTTCAGGAAAAGTATATTCCAGAAAAAACAGCGGTAACCTATTTTAAAAACGACTTACCGCAGACATTCTTGATTTTTAGTCAGCGGTAACCCATTTTAAAAACGACTTACCGCTACCATTATTTATTTAATAGTGGCGGTAACTCGAAAAATTATATCTTTGCCACTGGATTAAAAGTATTCCAAAATGAAAATCATAGGTCGTAAAAACGAACTCAACTTATTGAATACCAGTTATAAAAGTGGTAAGCCCGAACTGATTGCCGTCTATGGTAGACGGCGCGTCGGGAAGACATTCCTCGTCCGGCAACATTTCAAGGACAAATTTGCCTTTTACACCACAGGAATCTATCAGGGAACCAAGAAAGAGCAACTGACTTTCTTCAACAAACAGCTGAATGAATATTCCAACGCCGCATATCCGATGGCCGAAGACTGGTTTTCCGCCTTCGACCAGTTAAAACATCTGCTAATCCATAGCAAAGAGACCACAAAAGTCGTGTTTATGGACGAGTTGCCATGGATGGATACGCCACGAAGCCGTTTCCTAAAAGCATTTGAATTGTTCTGGAACAGCTGGGGCTGCGTACAAACAGACCTCAAGCTAATCGTATGCGGATCCGCCACCACTTGGATGACCGACAAGTTCCTCGGGGGGAAGGGGGGTCTTCGCGGTCGTGTCACCTTGAATATCCCGCTATCGCCATTCACCCTCAACGAAACCGAGCAACTTCTATCAGAACAAGGAATAGTATGGAACAGACGACAAATACTGGATGGCTATATGGTGTTCGGCGGCATCCCCTACTATATAAGTCTGCTACAAAAAAACTTAAGCCTTACGCAAAACGTTGATGCTCTGTTCTTTGCTCCTTCCGCCCAACTCAAAAACGAATATGACTTTCTATTCCAGTCCTTATTTTCGCAATCCAATGTTTACAAGGCAGTGGTGGCCACATTGGCCAAGAAAAACATGGGCCTTTCCCGTCAGGAGATAATGAATACCTTAAAACTTCAGGATAATGGCGGATTAACTGAAATACTGAACAACTTGCAAAAGTGCGACTTCATTCGGAAATATTCGGCTTTCGGGAAAAGCGAAAGAAACGCTCTTTTTCAACTGACAGACTTGTTTTCTCTGTTTTATCTCAGGTTCGTGAAAGGGTATCATGGTCAGGACAATAATCATTGGAGCAACACGTTAGACACCCCCGTGCAAAACACTTGGCGTGGATATGCCTTCGAACAAGTGTGTCTGTTGCATCTTCCACAAATCAAGAAAGCGTTAGGAATCAATGGTATACAAAGCGATGTATGCTCTTGGCGAAGTAAAAATGGAGAACGTGGCGGGCAAATAGACATGATTATTGACCGTCGGGACCAAACCATCAACCTGTGCGAGATGAAATACTCCGCCAGCCAATACGAAATCACAAAGGCATACGACGAAAAGATGATACAACGGCGGGAAATATTCCGTCAGGAAACCAAAACCCGCAAAGCGCTATATCTCACCATGATCACCACACATGGCATTCTACCCAACAAATACTCGGACGACATTCAATCGGAAATCACGATGGCGGATTTGTTTCTGTAACCCGAAATTTTGTACCTTTGCACCCTTTTTGAAATGAAACAATGAAGAAAACAGGTTTATACTTCGGCTCGTTCAACCCGATACACGTCGGGCACTTGATTATTGCCGAATATCTGCTGGAACATTCCGACTTGCAGGAGCTCTGGTTCGTGGTGTCGCCGCAAAACCCGCTGAAGAAGAAGGCGTCGCTTTTGGACGACCGACAGCGTCTGCATCTCGTGAACCTCGCCATCGGCGACGACCTCCGTTTCCGGGCCTGCGACATCGAGTTCTCGCTCCCGAAGCCCTCCTACACGAGCTACACCCTGCAAGTGCTGCACGAGCAGTACCCGCAACGCGAATTCTGCCTCATCATGGGCGAGGACAACCTGCAGACCTTCACGAAATGGTTCAACTACGAGTACATTCTGGAGAACTACCACCTCTACGTCTATCCCCGTCCCGGCTACGACGGCGGCGACTTCCGCACACACCCGCACGTGCACCTCGTCGATGCACCCCTGATGGCCCTCTCCTCCACCCTCATCCGCGACAACCTCAAAAACGGCAAGTCCGTACGCTACATGATGCCCGAAAAAGTGTTCCAATATGTCGATCAGGAGGGCTTCTACCGATGATGTGTCCTGGCGAGTTCGGGATTCCGCTGCCTCCTATCGTCGGCAACGGAATGATGGTGTCTTTGACGATAGATTATTCCATAAGGGCTGTAAGCCCGGAGTATGCTAACCCTGGGTGAACGCAGTGAGCCCTGGGAAATTAACCCAAACGGATATGAGCTTCAAACGATATAACATAGAAAATCTGGAAATCATCTCCGCAGGAGCGGAGGGAAAAGCCGTCGGAAAAGTCGATGGCCTCACTGTCTTCGTGCCATACGCGGTGCCCGGCGACATCGTCGATGTGGAAGTCTATAAACGCAAACGCGGCTACGCGGAGTGCAACCTGCTGGCCATCAAACAGCCGTCGCCCGACCGAGTGACACCTCCGTGCGGACACTTCGGCCACTGCGGCGGATGCAAATGGCAGATGCTGACGTACGAGAAACAGCTGGAATTCAAGCAGAAACAGGTCGAGGACAACTTCAAGCACCTCGGCAAATTCGAGTTCCCGCCGCTGATGCCCATCCTCGGGTCGGAGAAAATCTACTACTACCGCAACAAGCTGGAATACACCTTCTCCACGATGTTGTGGCTGACTTACGACGACATGAAACGACAGGCGGAAGGCGAGTTCTTCGAGAACCGTTGTCTCGGCTTCCACGTGCCCGGCATGTTCGATAAGATACTGGATATCAAGCACTGCTGGCTACAGGCGGCCCCGAGCAACGACATTCGTCTCTTCTGCAAGCAGTACGCCATCGAGCACAACCTCGACTTTTACGACCCTCGTCAACAGGTGGGTTTGCTGCGCAACATCATCATTCGCACCGCCTCCACCGGCGACCTGATGGTGGTACTCATCGTCACCAAATACAACCAGGAGGTGAAGGATATGCTCGCCGCCTTGATGGAGCGTTTCCCCGAAATCACCTCGCTGACTTTCGTCATCAACACCAAGCTCAACGACGCCATCTTCGACCTGCCGTTCCACCTCTATGCCGGTCAGGATTACATCACCGAAAAGATGGAGAACCTGCAGTTCAAGGTTGGGCCGAAATCGTTCTACCAAACCAACAGCGAGCAGGCTTACAACCTCTACAAGGTGGTGCGCGAATTTGCTGACATCCAAAAAGATGAGGTTGTTTATGACCTCTTCACCGGCACCGGCACGATTGCCAATTTCGTGGCACATCAGGCCAAACGGGTGGTCGGCATCGAATATGTGGATACCGCCGTGGAGGACGCGAAAATCAACTCCGCACAGAACAATATTACGAACACGGAGTTCGTGGTGGGCGACATGGCGAAGATCTTCACCGACCAGTTCATCGCCAAGCACGGAAAGCCCGATGTAATTATCTCCGATCCTCCGCGCGCCGGCATGCACCCGAATGTCATCGAACAGCTGCTGAAATTGGAGGTGCCGCGCATCGTCTATGTGAGCTGCAATCCTGCCACGCAAGCCCGCGACCTCACCTTGCTCGACCCGAAGTACCGTGTGGAGAAGGTGCAGCCCGTGGACATGTTCCCGCACACGCAGCACGTTGAAAACGTGGTGCTGTTGAAATTGCGGTAATAGAGACGCACGGTCGTGCATCTCTCGTTAACGGTTTTTAGGAAACAACGTTTACGATATAACCAAAAAAAGGGACGCGATTTCTCGTGTCCCTTGGTTTTTCAGGCCGGGCATGTTTAATTCCCGTACGCCACTTCGAATTCCTCGTAACCTTCGATGATGTCGCCAATCTTGATGTCGTTGCAGCCGTCGATATTCAGACCGCAGTCCTGGCCGGCCGTAACCTCCTTGACATCGTCTTTGAAACGGCGCAGGGAGCCGAGTTTGCCGGTATAGATGACGATACCGTCGCGGATAAGGCGAATCTTGGTGTTGCGTTGCAATTTGCCGTCGAGGACCATACAGCCGGCCACATTGCCGACCTTGGAGATGTGGAACACCTCGCGCACCTCGATATTGCAGACCACCTTCTCGCGGATTTCCGGCGAATGCATGCCGGCGATAGCGTCCTTGATTTCGTTGATGGCGGTATAGATGATGGAATACGTGCGGATGTCGATTTGTTCGGCCTCGGCCATCTTGCGGGCGTTGGCAGACGGGCGCACCTGGAAGGCCACAATGAGGGCGTTTGAGGCGGTGGCCAACAGCACATCGCTCTCCGTCACCTGACCCACCGACTTGTGGATAACGTTGACCTGCACCTGCTCGGTGCTGAGCTTCAGCAATTCGCCGGCGAGGGCCTCCACAGAGCCATCCACATCGCCCTTGACGATGATATTGAGCTCCTTGAAGTCGCCAATGGCAATACGGCGGCCGATTTCTTCGAGGGTGACATGTTTCTGCGTACGTAAACCCATCTCACGGGCGAGGCGGGCGCGCTTGGTGGCAATGCTGCGGGCTTCTTGTTCCGACTCACAGACCTTGAACGTATCGCCGGCTTGCGGAGCGCCATTGAGACCCAACAGCAACACAGGCGAAGCGGGTCCCGCCGTTTTCACAGGCTGGTTACGCTCGTTGAACATGGCCTTGACTTTGCCAAAACAGCTGCCGGCCAAAATCGGGGCACCGATGGAAAGCGTACCATTCTGCACCAACACTTTGGCCACATAACCGCGACCTTTGTCCAAGGCGGACTCAATGACCGCACCCACACCGGGACGGTTCGGATTGGCCTTCAAATCGAGCAATTCAGCCTCCAGCAGCACCTTCTCCAGCAGCTCGTTGACATGGTCACCGTGCTTGGCATCGATTTCCTGGCACTGGTACTTGCCGCCCCATTCCTCCACAAGGATGTTCATATTGGCCAGTTCCTCGCGAATCTTGTCGGGGTTGGCGTTAGGCTTGTCAATTTTGGTGATGGCGAACACCATGGGCACGCCAGCGGCCTGCGCATGGTTGATGGCCTCAACGGTCTGCGGCATCACAGCGTCGTCAGCGGCAACCACGATGATACAGAGGTCCGTGATTTTGGCACCGCGGGCACGCATGGCCGTAAAGGCCTCGTGACCAGGCGTATCCAAGAAGGTAATCTTGCGACCGTCGGAGAGGCTAACCTCGTAAGCACCAATGTGCTGGGTAATACCACCGGCCTCACCTGCAATGACATTGGTCTTGCGGATGTAGTCCAACAGCGAGGTCTTACCGTGGTCAACGTGACCCATCACCGTGATGATCGGGTGGCGGGGTTGAAGATCTTCTTCGGCATCCGGCTCTTCGCCATCGTTATCGCTGTCGGCATCGGCATCGATAAATTCCACGTTGAAGCCGAACTCCTCGGCCAGCATGGCGATATTCTCGGCATCCAAACGCTGGTTGATGGAGACAAAAAGACCGATGCTCATGCAAGTGGAGATAATCTTGGTGACATCGACATTCATCAAAGTGGCCAATTCGTTGGCCGTGATGAACTCGGTGACACGCAAGGTCTTCTGATCCTCAATAGCCTGCATCTCCTGCTCCTCAATACGCTCGTGAATCAGCTGGCGTTTCTCTTTTCTGCGCTTGGCAGCCGTGGAAGTCTTCTTGGAGTTGTTTTCGAGACGCATCTTGGTCTCCTTGATGCGGCGATGGATATCCTCAGCGGAAATCTCCACCTTCTCGGGCTCCTGCTTCTGCTTTTTGTCCTTCTCGTCCTTGATGTTGGGATTGCTGGAGGACTTTACCGGTTTGGCCACACGCTTGCGTTTCCGTTTCTTCTTCTCGGAATCGCCACCGCGATGATCGTTCTTGCCGCTGCCGCTACTTTGCTGGAGCAGGGAAAGGTCGATAGTACCCAGAATCTTGGGCCCCTTAAGCGGATTGACCACCGTCTTGATGTGCTCCACGACAGGCTGTTCGGGCTGTTGGACAACAGGTGCTTCGGGCTCTTCTTTCTTAGTCTCCTTTTTGGGCGTTTCAGAGGCCTTCTGTTGCTTGGACTGCGGTTTTTCCTTCTCCTTCTTCGATCCTTTCTTATCCTTGGAAGAGGATTTTTTCTTGGGTTTCAACGCCTCAAGGTCAATGGTACCCAAAATCTCAGGTCCAGGCAGATGCGCCACCGTCTCAATATGCTCAGGTTTCTGGGGGGCCTCTTTTTCCTCATTAACGTTCTCCTTCTCAGCGGTTTGGGCAGGAGTTTCGTCAACGGGCTCTTCCTGCTGAACTGCCGGGGTTTCCTGCAGGACTTTCGCCACCTCTTCCTCTGCCGATTTCTGCTCCTTGGCACCTTCTTCCTTTGCTTTGCCGGAAGTTTTTTTGCTGGAAGGTTTGGAAGGTTTCTTCAAGGATTCAGGATCCACAGATCCGATAATCTTCACTTCGGGAACATGGCTCACCGGAGCTTCAACAGTATTAACCTCAGGAAGTTGCGTAGTATGGATAAGGATATGCTGACCCGTAGTCTCCTCCTCGGCGGATGCGGATGCAGGAGCAGCTGTTGTCGCTGCCTTTGCCTCCTCCTTCTTCGTCTTGGGGGTGATAATCTGGTCCGATTTCTCTTTCACCATCTTGTCTTTAGCCAGCTCTTTCTGCAAACACTGGTACATCTCCTCCGACAGCTTGGAATTCAAAGTCGGGGAGGTTATTTCAAGTCCATTTTTGGCCAGAATGTCAATGATTCGGTCCATTGACACGTTAAATTCTGTAGCCGCCTGGCCTAATCGCGGCTTTTTTACTCTTTCTTCCGGCATGTTGATAAATCTGGTTAAAAACTGGGTGATTTTCTCTCTTATTTGGGGCATTACTTCGCCAATTCTTCCTTAACAGCCGCAATCATGGCATCCACGGTCTCCTCTTCGAGGTCAGTGCGGCGAATCAACTCTTCTCTACTTAATTGCAATATACTTTCGGCGGTGTCGCAGCCGATACCGATGAACGTGTCGATGACCCACTGGTCGAACACGTCGTTGAACTCGGACAACGGAATGACGTACTCCTCCTTGATATCGTCTCTGAAAACATCAATCTCGTAACCAGACAACTTGCTGGCCAACTTGATGTTATAACCGCCCTTACCAATGGCGAGCGACACTTGGTCGGACTTCATATAGACATTGGCCGTCTTGTTTTCCTCGTCGAGTTCGATGGAGGAAATCTGTGCGGGGTTGAGGGCGCGGGCGATGAGAAGCTCTTTCTTGTTCGTATAATTAATAATGTCGATGTTCTCATTGCGGAGTTCGCGCACCGTGTCGTGGATACGGCTGCCTTTCACGCCGACGCAGGCGCCGACGGGGTCGATACGGTCGTCGTAAGTCTCGACCAGCACTTTGGCACGTTCGCCGGGCACACGCACAATGTCGCGAATCATGATGACGCCCTCCTCGATCTCGGGGATGGAGCGTTCCAGCAGGCATTCGAGGAAGCGGGGCGACGTACGGGAGAGGAGGATGCGCGGGGAACCGTTGACCACGTCCACGGAAGTGATGACGGCCATCACACTGTCGCCTTTCTTGTAGTAGTCGCTGGGAATCTGCTCCGACTTGGGAAGCACCATTTCCACGCGGTCGTCGTCCATCACCAGCACCTCGCGTTTCCACACCTGGCTCACCTCGCCGGTAATCAGCTCGCCCTTGCGGGGCTCGTATTTGCGGAAGATGACATCCTTTTCGTACTCCAGGATCTTGTTGCTGAGGTTCTGACGCAGTGCCAGAATTTCGCGGCGCTGGAAGTCGGAAAGCTGGATCTGTTCGATAACCTCCTCGCCCACCTCGAAGTCGGGTTCAATCTTGATGGCGTCGGACAGGGCAATCTGGTTTACAGGATCCGTCACCTCATCATCCTCCACCACATCCAAGGAGTGCTGGATCTCAAGGTCGCCGCGGTCGACGTTGACAATGACGTTGAAGCGGGCGTCGGGACCATATTTCTTACTTAGCGCACTCACGAAAACGTCCTCCAGGATGTGCATGAGCGTCTCACGGTCGATGCTTTTGGACTCCTTGAAATCGGCGAAAGTGCTGATAAGATTGATTTGTTCTTCCATTTTTTTAAGGTTTGTTGTCTATAATTCTGTATTACTGTTTGTCCATTTTTGTAAAAAAAACTCCCACCAAATCGGTGAGAGTTTCTTGTTGAGCTAGCAGGACTCGAACCTACACAGGCAGAACCAAAATCTGTAGTGCTACCATTACACCATAGCTCATTACATATCATCAA
>Ga0247609_10004695_pt1 | contig 13531 bp, 10 predicted proteins | sample 172DNAGHGlowgp2_FD_193487 | JGI IMG/M metagenome (GOLD analysis project Ga0247609, IMG submission 193487) | Sheep rumen microbial communities from Palmerston North, Manawatu-Wanganui, New Zealand - 1728 DNA GHGlow gp2 | ecosystem: Host-associated > Mammals > Digestive system > Stomach > Rumen ...
ATTATAAACCCTTTCTGTAAATATTTGGGGCATAAATGAGACAAATTAACAGTTTATTTTTTATTAAAAAAGAGCTCTTTTCAAAAATGAAGAGAGCTCTTTATGCAACTGAATCGTTATAACCCTGTTTTACTCTGTATCTCCGCCGCCGGGATTTTCAGGAGGTTCAGGTGTCGAAGGTTTAGGATCGTTTTCCGAAGGAACGGGCGTCGGCGGATCTGTTTCCGTAGGAACGGGCGTCGGCGGATCTGTTTCCGTAGGAACGGGCGTCGGCGGATCTGTTTCCGTAGGCTTCGTGGGTTCCGTGGGTTTAGTAGGATCTTCACTCGGCTTGGTCGTCGGCTTCGGAGTCGGTGTATTTGTCGAAGTCGGGACAGGCTCATTGTATTCGCCTGTATCCTTATTAAATGTGGCATATGTTCCGTCAGGCTTTAAAACACCAATGGCAACACGTTTGCCGTATGCGGCGTAATATGTCGTATTGTAAAGAACACGGTCGATCTCTTCACCGTCAGCGTTGTACCAGATCTTATACGCATTGGCGGTGATACCCTGATGAGCTTCCCTGATCGTTTTTCTCTCTCCCATCGGAAGCTCCCTGTCTTCAACATATTCTTCGGAACCAGCTGACGTTATGCTCGAGATCTCTGCATAAAGCTCGATGTACTTGCCGTCAGGAAGCTTTTTGCCGTAGATCTGGGCATTGCAGGTGTTGTCTGAAGAGTCAAACCATGTAAGTACAACGACCTGATAATCGGAATCGTTCTCAAACTGAAAATCCAAAGCCGGCCAGTCAACTGTGGCATCAAGGCCTGTCTGGACATAATCGGACGGCCAGGCGTGTGCACTGCGCTTAACAACTTTGAGGTCAGCTTTCAGAACTGCATTATAAAGAGTCGAACTTACCTGGCAGATTCCGCCGCCCAGGCCCTGTTCATACTGTCCGCCCATGATGACTGTTGCTTCTTTGAAACCGTTGTCAGCGGTTCTCTGTCCGACAGTATCATTGAATGAGAATACCTCGCCCGGATCAAGTATCGTGCCGTTCATATTCTCACATGCCTGACGGATGTTATTATTTCGGTTGTTGTTTGCAGATGTCTTTGTGGTGCATTCTCCGATAAGACCGAAGTTTTCCTTGATCATGGCTTCCGTGATCTCAGGCTCCATCTTCTCAGTCGGAACCTTAACGATGCCAACATAAGTCTTGGAGTCAAAGAGTGCTTTTACAGCTTTTGAAGTGGCATCAACATCGATCTTATAGCCGATCTTTTCCTTGTCGATGATATAAGTCTTGTTCTCCGTATCAAAATCAACAATAGTTGCGTTCTTTACCGTGGCATAATCTGTCAGATAAGGATTGAGGACTTTTTTGACGACTTCCTGAACACCGTCAATATGAACTGTGTAGGCTGTCTCATAGACCATAGGCTTATTCTTAAGCTGCTGCATACCGTTATAGCATTCAATAAGCTGGTTCAGATCTGTCTTATCAACGGGTCTGCACTTCGAATATGCATCATCAAGGATCTCCTTTGTATTGTATTCAAAAGAAACCTCGTGGAAATTAGGAGCCAGCTTCTTGCCTTCAAGGTCAAGCGTGATGTTTATTACAAGAGGGATCTCAGGCAGATTGGCGGAAACGGCATTAAAAGCTTCCTCCTGAGTCATGCCTCCAATATCTATTCCGTTTACAACAGTTCCTGCATAGAACCTGTCTGTAGCAAGCTCGGCATATGCTTCTTCCACTTTCATTGTCTGGACAGTGCCGTCAGCCAGTGTAACATCTACTTTCTCATCAAAGAAACCGAAATAATACAAAGCGCCGAGAACCGCACCGGCAACAAGAAGGAGCGCTGCAACGATTGCGATTACAGGACCTGCTGCACTCTTTTTCTTTGACTTGGTCTTCTTGGCTGTACTCTTCCCTGAATAATCGAATGAGTCGGAACTGCTCTTTTTAGAGGTCTTTCCCGAACTCTTTTTCTTCGGACTGCTGGTGTTTACGCTCTTCCCCAGGCTCTTGTAGTCAAATTCGGTAAACTCGGAAGGTGCTGACCATTCATCCCGGCTTCCCCTGCCTGACGGCTTGCCGGAAGCATTGTCATTTACCGGCACGAGTGCCGAACTTCTTACCTCGGAAGATCTATAACTTTCTTGTGCCTGACCGGCTTTTTTCTTCATTAAACTCTAGCCCCTTTGCATATAACAAAGATATACCTATTAATCCTAAACAATAATAAACCTCATATTGGCAAACATCAACCACGACAGTTGAGCAGAATACTAAAAAATCAAACTAATTTATCATAAAGTTGTTGTAAAATCGTTTATATTTCCACGGGGTAATATGATGACTGAAAGATACAAAGCGATACTGGCTACAGATATGGATTACACGCTCCTGGCACCCGGCAAGGATGTCCCGGAGGGCAATAAAGAAGCAATAAAGGCTCTCAAACAGGCACATGTTGCATTTACCATTGCCACAGGAAGATCATCCTTTCTTGTTGGCAAATTTGCCGAGGATCTGGAGATCGATGTACCGCTGATCACCAGCAACGGCGGCTCGCTCTTTGATGCCGGGACCCGGAAACAGTTTGCCTCCAGAGACTTTGAGGACAAAAAGATCCGGACACTTTTGAGATATCTCCTTGACAATAACGCTGATGCCACGCTCTATTCGGACGAAGGGATCTTTTTCGCGCCCTGCTCAAGCAGAAAATTCTTTGTGGAAGGTTACAATGTCGGTGTCGAGCCTTCAAAGCAGGCACCCATCATCGACATCGGACAGGATTTCCCTGAGCAGGCAGTCATCCCAAGATTCAACAAGATACTTCTTATCAACCCGGGCAAGGTGATCTATGATCTGCTCTCTTCAGATCCTGAACTGGAAGCCATATGTTCAGGTCCCGGGCTTTATGACATCATGCCTCAGGGTTCTTCAAAAGGAAACGCGCTGCTGAGCCTTGCGGATTATCTCAATATCCCGAGATCGAATACTTTTGCCATCGGCGATAACGAGAACGACATCTCCATGATAGCGGGAGCTCATTACGGGATCGCAATGGGCAATGCTACCGATGGCGCGAAAAAAGCCGCATATTATATCACCGCAGATTATGACAGCCTCGGCTTTGCCAAGGCTGTCTATGATTTCATAATACCGCTGACCGGAAAGTTTTAAACCAGTTTGGATTTAACGTAACCTTCAACCTGTGACTTGATCAGATCGAGACTTGCCTGAGCCTTGGACTTGTCGGCATCATAGGCACCAAGATAGATCTTGAGCTTGGGTTCAGTACCTGAAGGTCTTGCGCATGCCCAGTCGATTCCCTTTCCGCCGCCAAGCTCATAAAGCAGTACGTTGGACTTCGGAAGAGTAATATCAGTAACTTTTACGCCGTCAGCTGTAAACTCGTAACGCTTGGATTCCTTGTAATCCCTGACAGCCAGTACGGTTGCCCCGCCAAGAAGCTTACCGGCTCCCGCAAGATCTTTGCACTCTGAAAGTTCCTTCCTTAACTCAACCATACACTTGCCGATTTTCTCGATGCCTTCTTTTCCTTCAAGAGTGCAGCTTATGGTCTGTTCGAAACCATATCCGTATTTCTCATAGAGGTGCTCAAGTCTGTCTGCGAGGGTCTCGCCTTTCTCAAAAGAAGCAGCAGCCATGTTGCAGATGAGCATTGCGGCAACAACGGCATCCTTATCACGGACATCAACGCCGGACAGATAACCGTAGCTTTCTTCGAACCCGAACTGGAAGTGCTTGTCGCCGAACTCGTCATCAAGCTTGATCCTCTCACCGATGAACTTGAATCCTGTCAGTGTCTCCTGAAGCTCAACGCCGTAATGATCACAGATACTCTTAACGAGTTTTGAGGAAACGATCGTTGTAACCGCAAATGAATTCGCGGGAAGCGTTCCGAGGTTCTTCTTTGCGCCCAGGATGTAATCCAGGAGCATAAGTCCCATCTGGTTGCCTGAGAAACACTTATACTTTACTTCTCCGTTTTCGACGATCTTTGCAGCAGCACCGATCCTGTCAGAGTCAGGGTCTGTGCCGAAGACCAGTGAAGCATCTGTCTTCTTGGCAAGTTCAATTGCCATTGAGAGAGCCTCCGGATTTTCCGGGTTAGGAAGGCTTACCGTCGGGAATGCACCGTCAGGAAGTTCCTGTTCCTTAACGATATGGATATTCTTAAACCCGACAGCCTCAAGGATCCTTCTTACCGGCTTGTTGCCTGATCCGTGAAGAGGAGTATATACGATGCTCATGTCTGCCTGCTTATCGATGGCCTGCTGGTCTACGACAAGAGTTTTGAGCATAGCGGTAAATGCCTCATCGATCTCCGGTCCGAATGATGTGACAAGACCTTTTGCCTTGGCCTCATCAAGATCCATCATCTTTATTGTCCTGATATCGGAGATAGCTTCGATATTTGAAAGAACGGCATCAGCAGCTTCCGGTGGAACCTGTCCGCCGTCCTCGCCATAGACCTTGTAACCGTTGTACTTCGAAGGGTTATGGGAAGCGGTGATCATGACACCGGCAAAAGCCTTGAAATATCTTACGGAATACGAAAGAACAGGAACAGGTCTTAACTCATCTGAAAGCCTGCTGGGGATGCCGTTTGCAGCAAGGACCTGAGCAGTGATCTGTGCAAATTCAGGAGAGAAATGCCTGGAATCATATGAGATGACCACGCCTCTTGCAACAGCTTCTTCACCTTCCGAAATGATATATTTCGCGAGGCCTTCGGAAGCCTTGGCTACTGTATAGACATTCATCCTGTTGGTTCCTGCTCCGAGAACGCCTCTTAATCCTGCCGTACCGAACTCAAGGTCTCTGTAGAATCTGTCTTCGATCTCCTTCTTATCATCCTTTATTGCAATGAGCTCATTCCTTGTTCCCTCATCGAAATAGGGATCTGTTGACCAAAACTCATATTCTTTCATAAAATCCATAGCTTAAAACCTCCCTTAGCACTGATTAATATATAAGATACCCGAATTAACTCTGTTTTGCTTTCTTTTTCGACAGGTTTTTATCGATCAGGACAAATGCCGCCAAAAGAACTATGCCTGCACAGGATACACATGCTCCGAACTTAAGTCCGGGTGCCGTAAAGACAAGTTCTGCCGTATGATATCCGGAAGGTGCATCAAATGCGATGAATGCATCCTGATAAGCCTTGTATTCAGCAGGCTGCCCGTCAATATAGAGCTTCCACCCGTTTTCAGCAGGGATCGTGGTGAGGACTGTCTTATCAGAGGCCAGATCATTTATGCTGAACTTTGCGTAACCGTCAATAACAGTATCTGTCTTCACTGTCTCTTTATCGACCTTGGAGATCCCCTGTGAGAACAGTTCATCGTCGAAGCCGGCAAACCTTATATTCAAGTATGAAAACTTCTTTTCATTAGACCAGAGGGTAACCTTGACATCATCCCCTTTGGAGAAATTACCGAGTCTGACTATCAGCGAATAATATGTTCCGGAATCAAAACCGTAGACCTTGACACCGTTTACATAGATATCCGCAGCATCGACGATCCTTCCCGTAACTATCGAACAATAGATATCGCCGTCAGACGGAGCCTTGAAATTATATTCAACGATGATGGGAGCATCCTCGTTGGTCCTGTAAAGATCAGTGATCTGCTTTTTAAGTTCGTTCTGAACAGTTCTTTCAAGACCTAACGGGTCCTTTCCGAGGAAATCAACCTTGCCGGAGCCGTCTGAAGTCGTGCCGGGTTCATCGTCCTCAATGTCCTGGCCGCTGTTGCTGCTCTGGCTGACGATGAACCGGTGTGTGGCGTAATCGTAGATATTAAAGGATGCGGCATTATAGATCATCGGTTCGCCCGTAACATCTTTGCCTATCTCCTTATAAAATCCTTCATCAAATCCTTCCGGGAACAAAGACTGATACCATTCGTTCTGAAGGGCAAAATAGTCTTTTTCATATGCATCCTTCTCAAGCTTGTAATAGTCAAGATCAAAAGCTCCCTTATCAACCGCAAAAGCCAGCGGAAGGGCATTGTCATTTGCATAGAAATTCAGACCGGTTCCGATCGAATCCTCCTTCTCAAAACGGTACTGTTCCAGATCGCTCCTTGATGCAACAGAACCTACCGAGAAGAATGAATCCACGGCAGGGCTCGAGTAATTATGCCAGACAGAAAAATAATTATAGTTCGTGGCAAATCCCAGCTGCTTCATAAAATGATGCATCTTCTTGTTCGAGTTGGAATTAAAGAACTCTATGCCGTTGTAATTTCCGTAGAAAGCAGAGCCGTCGTCTGCATAATTCTCGACATTATAATCAGGAATGCTTATATTCTCCGCTCTGAATGCGCCGGTAGCAGCATTATTCGCTTTTGCGAATTCACCGAATTCTCTTTCAGCCTTAAGCGAATCAGAGTACTCAACTGCTGATCCTTTCCTCATGGTAAAGATATTGGCAGCAGACGACATCATCGGACCGACGAAAGCTATCTCAAAACAGATGATGCCTGCCAGGAAAGGAGTCAGCATCCTCGGCATGTCACGGAGCTGATCCGGCCATTTCTCATGGCTGTATCCGGCAAAGACCGCTGAATATGCTGTGATCAGCACTATATTATATGCAAAGATATCTGCTTTTCCTGTGACCAGACCATAAGAGTAATCGACAGCTGCAAGCAGATACATGATAAGCATCACTTTCAATATATCTTTTCTCGCCAGTTCCTTGATGTGTGTGAGCACTCTGTAGGAAATGATCAGGAACAGCGGCAAAAAGACAAATGACTGTCTGTGCCAGAACCAGTTGGGCTCGTCAAAGACCTGCCATGCGGTATCTATCTGGACAACAGCCGTTGACAACAGCACTCCGAGGACACAGAAGATATGAGTCTTCTTCTCTCTTCCCTTGAATCCTGCACTGAAGAAATACAAAAACATCAGAATGGTTACTGACAAACTGATAAAGATAAACGGGTAATTTCCGGCAAGCAGGTCAAAATCCCTGGATTCTCCGAGAAGCATCATATGAATGAGTGTGCGCGGGGTATACGTAAGGATAAGATTGTTGCGCTCTGAAATCGTCTGTTCTGCGTTGCCCAGGGTATCAAGCCCTACAGGGACCAGCAATGCCGCAGTGATCATCGCTGTGAACATGGCGGTCAGAATATATTTCATGCATATTCCTGCAGCTTTTTTCAGCGGGACTTTGATCTCAAACATCCTTACACACAGGTATATAAAACAGGACAGTCCTGCCATATAAGCTATATAGTAATTCGAAATGAACAGGACCAGGAGCGATATTACAAGACCCGAATAATCCTGCTTTTCGATAAACTTCTCGGTAAAGAACAGTATCAAAGGCAGGAGCATGTAGCCGTCAAGCCACATGATGTTTAAGACGAACAAACGGGAATATAAGGAAAACGCATACATTATTCCCAGTATTACCGGCCATGCTGACTTTTTGTCATTGAATCTCCTGCTGAGGAACAGGCACATGAATCCGGATGACAGGCTTAATTTGGAGATGATTATCATCACGACAGCCGCATCGATCTGTGACGGGTCGATCAAAAGATAGATCAGGTTAAACGGGCTCGAAAGGTAATATCCGAAAGTGCCGATAAAGTTCTTTCCGAGACCCAGCTTGAATGAGTAGGAAATATAAGACAGAAGCTGATCCTGCGGAATGCTTCCCAGCCCGCCGATCTTGCTTCTTAAGAGAGCAAGGAAAGGAGCATACTGAACCTTCAGATCGCTCAAAAGGAAAGCATCATCGCCTAACGGGTATTTTTTGAATACAACCAGCATCAGAACATAGAGCAAAAGTGTTGCTAAAGTGGCATATAACGGATGAAGACTGATATTGCTGCTCTTTTTCGCGGAAGCTTTCAAAGAAGGTGTGAAAGCATTTTTCTTGACATTACCGCCATCGAGATGTGAGATTTCCTTCATTAATGATACGCCCTTTCTTAGGCTGAAATATTGTAATCGTTAATTGTTTTTGATTATAATACATTTTAATAAAACGTTTCAATTAATACATTTGACTGATAACGTTTCGTAAGGGGAATGCTCAATGCTCATAAGTCTCATAGTTCCTTGTTATAACGAAGAAGGTTCACTCCCGATCCTGTATGAAGCTTTGTGCGACGTAAGGAAAGCTGAGACTTCGCCTGACAGATGCTTCGAGTTCATTTTCGTAAACGACGGCAGCCGTGACAAGACTGCAAGCATCATCAAAGAACTCGCCGAAAACGATAAGGCCGTTAAATATGTCTTCTTCTCCAGGAACTTCGGAAAAGAAGCTGCTATGTATGCGGGAATGCAGAAAGCCAAAGGAGATTATATTGCCATCCTCGATGCCGATATGCAGGATCCGCCTTCACTTCTTCCCCAGATGATAAACGATCTGGATTCCGGCGAATATGATATCGTTGCAGCAAGACGTGTCACACGCAAGGGTGAACCGAAGATAAGAAGCTTTTTCGCGCGCAGTTTTTATAAGCTCATAAACCGTATGTGTGATGTCGAGATCGCTGACGGTGCCAGGGATTTCAGACTTATGAAGCGTGAAGTTGTCGATGCGATCTTAAGTCTTTCAGAACGCCAGCGCTTCTCAAAAGGTATCTTTGCCTGGGTGGGTTTCAGGACAAAATGGCTTGAACACGAGAATGTGGAACGCGTTGCCGGTGAGACCAAATGGAGTTTCTGGAAGCTTTTCAAATACGCTATCGACGGCATCGTTGCTTTTACCACCGCTCCCCTGCGTCTGGCCACATATGCCGGATTCTTCTTTGCCTTTGCAGGCTTCATCTACCTGATCTACTACTTTATCCGTGCTATCGTATTGACCATCTATAACGATGTCCCGGGTTATCCGTCACTGTTGTGCTTCATCCTCTTTATCGGTGGACTGATCCTCATGTGTCTGGGAATTCTCGGTGAATATATCGGAAGGATCTATATAGAGACAAAAGGGAGACCGATATATATACCCTCGGAAGAATCCAAAGACTGATTTTTCTTCTTCATTCACATAAAAAAGCAGCCGGCAATGCGGACATACCACATTACCGGCCGTAATTATTCCTGCCAAAAAACGATCGTCAGAGCTGTACTGTCATGAAATCGATCTGCTGGGGTACCAAAGGTCTGTCATTATAATCGGTCCTTACGGATGCGATCCTGTCAACGATCTCAATACCTTCGATGAGCTTGCCGAAAGCTGCATACTGACCGTCAAGATGCGGAGAATCCTCATGCATGATAAAGAACTGGGAGCCGGCGGAATTGGGATCCATTGCTCTGGCCATGGAAAGAACACCTCTTGTATGTCTCAGGTCATTCTTAAAACCGTTGGAAGAGAACTCTCCCTTGATCGTATATCCGGGGCCGCCCATGCCGGTGCCTTCCGGATCTCCGCCCTGGATCATAAATCCCGGGATGACCCTGTGAAAGATAAGACCGTTATAAAAGCCTTTGCCTGCGAGATCAATGAAGTTCTTGACTGTCTCCGGAGCAATCTCAGGATAGAGCTCAGCCTTCATTACGCCGCCGTCTTTCATTTGAATTGTGATGATCGGATTTGCCATTAATAATTCTCCTTATCTGTGTCTGTATGATCTTAAGATGTCGTCCTTGATCTTCCAAAGCTTGGGTGACAGGTCAACATAATAATTGTGGGGATTTTCGAATCTCTTAATGGAATCCCAGAGAGAATCGATCTCCTTGGTGCAGTTTGCCCTTATCTCTTCTATCGAAGGCTTATCATAAACGAGCTTGCCTCCCTTGAAGATCTGGACAAGGATCTCCTTTGCGGTATAGTTCTCAAGCACCTTGGATTTCCATGTTGCATCAGGATCAAAGATCTCGTATGGTCCGCCTCCGGGGATCTCCTCATCTGCTGTCATGACAACGTCTGCCAGAGCTTTGCCGGTGGCCTTGTCATAGAATCTGACGATCTTCTTGCTGCAGGGGTTTGTAACCTTGCCGATACTGTCAGATATCTTCATCTTCGGAATGATCGTTCCGTCATCAGCTTCAACTGCTGCGATCTTATATACACCTCCGAAAACAGGTTCCGCCTTGGATGTGATGAGCCTCTCGCCTACACCAAACGAATCAATGCATGCGCCCTGGCTGATAAGATCTCTTATGAGGTATTCATCAAGAGCATTGGAAACCGTGATCTTGCAGTCAGTAAGTCCTGCCTCGTCGAGCATCTTCCTTGCTCTCTGCGTCATGTAAGTAAGGTCGCCCGAATCGATCCTGATGCCCTTAAGGCGCTTGCCCATGGGCTCTAAGACTTCCTTGGCGCACTTGATGGCATTGGGAATACCGGAGCGGATAACGTCATATGTATCAACGAGCAAAAGGGCTCCGTCAGGATATGCAAGTGAGTATGCCTTGAATGCTTCGAACTCGTTGTCGAAAAGCATTACCCACGAATGAGCCATAGTTCCTGACAAAGGAATGTCAAACTGCTGTCCGCAGATCGTACAGGATGTTCCGGCTGCTCCGGCAATATATGCTGCTCTTGCTCCCAGTACTGAAGCATCAAAGCCCTGTGCACGGCGCGCACCGAATTCCATAACAGGTCTTCCCTCTGCTGCCCTGACTATCCTTGCAGTCTTTGTTGCAATGAGAGTCTGATGATTGATCGTACAGAGAAGTGCGGTCTCAAGGAGCTGGGCCTGAATGATCGGACCCCTTACCTTAACAAGAGGTTCCTTGGGGAACACGACTGTGCCTTCGGGAATAGCCCAGACATCACAAGTGAATTCAAAACCTCTCAGGTAATCAATGAATTCATCGTTGAAATGATAGTTGTCCTTGAGGAAGGACAGATCATCTTCAGAAAAACTCAGACTTGAAAGATAATCGATAACCTGTTCAAGCCCGGCCATTACAGCATATCCGCCGTTCTCGGGAATGTTCCTGAAGAACATATCGAAATAAACGATCTTGTCCCTGTTGCCGCTGTTCAGATAACCATTGGCCATGGTTAGCTCATAGAAATCAGTGAGCATACTCATGTTGGTCCTGTCATTCCACATACCGTAATCCATACAATTCAACCTCCGTAAGTACTGAAGTCCTTGATTATGATTTTGCGATCTCTTTGATCGTGGTCGTAAGACCGGCAATGCCCTGAAGATCTGAAGGGATAATGATCTTTGTAGATGCTCCCTGGCCAACCTTCTCGAGCGCTTCCAAACCCTTAAGGGCGATAAGTCCGTCATCAGCGCCTACGTCCTTGACCATCTGAAGACCTTTGGCTGTAGCCTCCTGAACTGCGAGAATGGCCTGTGCCTGACCTTCAGCTTCCCTGATGGCAGCCTGCTTCTTAGCCTCTGCTCTGAGGATAGCTGCCTCCTTTTCACCTTCTGCCACTCTGATGGCAGATTCCTTCTCACCTTCCGCGATAAGGATCTTTTCTCTCTTCTCACGCTCAGCCTTCATCTGCTTCTCCATCGCTGCCTGGATCTCCTTGGGCGGGATGATGTTCTTGAGCTCAACGCGGTTGACCTTGATGCCCCAAGGGTCTGTGGCTTCATCAAGGATCTCTCTCATTCTTGTGTTGATGATATCTCTTGAAGTAAGTGTCTGGTCGAGTTCCAGGTCACCAATAATGTTACGGAGCGTCGTTGCCGAGAGATTCTCGATCGCAACGATCGGGCGCTCGATACCATATGTATAGAGCTTAGGATCAACGATCTGATAGAAAAGTACAGTATCGATCTGCATTGTAACGTTATCCTTTGTGATAACGGCCTGTGGTGCGAAGTCTGCTACCTTTTCCTTCAATGAAATCTTCTTTGCAACACGGTCGATGAAAGGAACCTTCATGTGAAAGCCCGTTTCCCATGTCGTTCTGTAAGTTCCCAGACGCTCGATTATGAATGTTGTTGCCTGCGGAACGATCTTGATGTTAGGTATGATAAGCACAAGGATAACGATGATCCCGATAGCTACACCTATAAGTGTTCCTGTTTGTGATGCCGTGATGATCAACATAGATAATTCCTCCCCTTTATTCAGCACGCCCGATAACGAGCTTTACGCCTTCTATCGATAATACTTTGATCTTTGTGCCGGCTGTAAGATCTTCTCCAGCTTTTGCGCTCCAGATCTGGCCGTCAACTTTGACCTGACCTTTTCCTTCTAATGCATTCAATGGAACAATAACAATGCCTTCCCTTCCGATGAGCCTGTCAGCGTTAGTCTTCTGGACATTCTTCTTGCGAAGAGATTCGAGCTTAGGTCTGACCCAGATCATACACAGAATGAAGCATACGATGGACACGACTGCCATCACTACGATCTGGAAACGAGCGGTGCGCCACAGAGGTCCATGATCATTGCAACAATGGCGCCGACGGCAAACCATAGCGTGACAAGACCTGTGGTCACGATCTCGATAACCAGCATAATGACAGCGATGACGAGCCATACAACCCACCAGCTAATCATATCTTAATCCTCCCTTGGACTATATTTATGCGGGTATTCCGGCCCGCATTTAAATAATTATATCACCTTGGGATTCTTTTATTAACAAAAACAGGAACGGTTGTCCGCAGAAGCAGGACGGTATTCAGATAAAGACCTCTTCCAGAGTGAGACCTTTCGCAGGCAGCGTTTTTCCGGCGAGGCTTCTGTCACACTTCCTGATAATATCCTCTACTTCAGTCGGTTCTGTCTTGCCCTGGCCCACATAAAGAAGAGTTCCGGCGATGATCCTTACCATGTTGTATAAGAATGCTTCGCCCGATACTTCGATCTCTATGATACAGGGGTCTTCACCCGATGCTTCGACCTTCACATCGAAAAGTCTTCTTACAGTCGTTTTCTGGCTTCCGCCGGTCGCGCAGAATGCCGCAAAATCATGCTCTCCGGCAAAATACTTTGCAGCGGCTTTCATTTTCGCAACATCAGGCATAACAGGACAGTAATAAGCATTTCTGTCGTGAAGAGGACTTCTCGTTTTTGAGGAATAGATCCGGTAAATGTATCTTTTACCTTTGATGTCGAACCTGGCAGAGAATCCGTCACTGACATAGAATGACCTTTTCACGGCGACATCATCCGGCAGAAGGGCATTCATAGCCAGGGGAAACTTCTCTTCCGGTATGACAAACGGGACATCCGCATGACTCAGGTGGCATCTGGCATGCACGCCCGCGTCAGTCCTGGAACATCCCGTAAGTCTGATCTTTGTCTTATATAATTCTTCTAAAGCTGTCTCAAGGACATCCTGAACAGCCCTTGCATTCTCCTGGGATTGGAAACCGGCGAAATCAGTGCCGTCAAACTCAGTGATGAAGGCTATTCTCGGCATACCGGTATCACTTGCCGTTTTTGCCGTCGTCAACGCAGGATTTGCCCATCATAGCAGCTCCTACGATTCCGGCATCATTGCCCATCTGGGCAAGTGCGATACGTGTCTTCGGCACTCCGGGTCCGAAATAAGGACGTGACATCGTCTTCTCTCGCATGGGAATAAGGAGA